>PPYF01016691.1_pt1 | contig 135822 bp, 125 predicted proteins | sample 1559871 | NCBI WGS metagenome assembly PPYF01 (sample SAMN08240021, study PRJNA423297) | Human gut metagenome, whole genome shotgun sequencing project.
ATAAAAAAGCTCACCCTTATAGTGAGCTTTTTAATAAAAACAAAATTAATTAATATAAATAATTATATTTATTTAGGTGCTCGTTCTAACAAAAATGCTCTTAATTGAGAAAAATCTGCCGGTAAAAGATGCGATAGTAATTTTTTATCAGCACGCTCAGCTAATTCTTTTGGTAAAGGTAATGTATCACCTAAAATACGTTCGACATTTTCTTTAAATTTCGCCGGATTAGCAGTACCTAAAAATACCCCATATTCTCCTTCTTGTAGCTCATCACGTAATAGACGATAAGCAACCGCCGCATGAGGCTCTGAAATATAGCCTTTTTGTGCCAGTTCACGTACGGTTTCTTCCGTCGTTTCATCGCTCACAGCCCCATGCGAAAGATCAGACAACAGCCAACCTTTGCGATGATATAACTCTTCAATACGAGGCCAATTATTAGGCTGGCTAACATCCATCGCATTTGAAAGTGTTGCTATTGTCCGATGTGGTTCCCATTTACCACTATCTAAATAGCGAGGAACGGTATCATTCACATTGGTCGCTGCAATAAAGCGTTTAACAGGTAATCCCATAGATTTAGCCAGTAATCCTGCAGTGAGATCACCAAAATTACCACTTGGTACAGAAATGACTAATTGTTGACGTTTTTCAGCTGGAATTTGTGCAACCGCTTCAAAGTAATAGCAGATTTGTGCCAGTAGGCGGCTAATATTAATCGAGTTAGCCGAGTTTAAATGCATGGTGTTCTTTAAATATTCATCATCAAATGCCTGTTTGACTAATGCTTGGCAAGCATCAAAGTCATCTTGAATAGCAACAGTATGAATATTTTCCCCTAATGTACAAAATAGTTTTTCTTGTAATGGGCTGATTTTTCCTTGGGGATAGAGGATCACGACTTGGACATTATCTAACTTGTAGAAAGCATGAGCGACCGCTGCTCCTGTATCACCGGATGTCGCCGTTAAAATTGTAACAGGCTGGTCACCCGCGACTTCTGATAACATTTGAGCCATAAAACGGCCACCAAAGTCTTTAAAAGCCAGTGTCGGTCCGTGGAAGAGTTCAAGACAACTAATATCCTCTTCTACTTGTGTCACTGGCGCAGGAAAAGCAAATGCCGTATTCACACGTTTTGCTAACACATCAGCAGGAATTTCATCACCGATAAAAGCACTTAAAATACGGCTACTGCGTGTTGCAAAGTCTAATTTTAATAGCGCATCAATTTCTGCTTGAGAAAATGAAGGCAAGTCTTTGGGAAAAAAGAGTCCTTGCTGTTTTCCTAAACCTTGTTTAACCGCTTGAGCAAAGCTGACTTGTTCTTGGTTATCTTTTAAATTATATAATTTCATTACTTACCCTATCTCTCTTGCGCCACGAGTATCTAAACGGCAGATGTGTACAAAGCCTTCATCGTTTTGTACATAATGTTGTTGTAACCATTGCGCCACATCTTGGGCAATAGCCAATGAATCAGTAATAGAAAACAGCGTTGGCCCTGAGCCTGAAATACCGCATGCAAGCGCGCCTTTTTGTAATGCAGCCTCTCTCGCTTTATCAAAACCAGGGAGCAACTGTGTTCGATAGGGCTCTGCAATCACATCTTTCATTAAGCTTGCGGCAAGTTTTGGTTGTTGTGTATGACAAGCATGAATAAATCCAGATAAATAACGACCATGATTAATAATATCAGCTTTATCGTATTGTTTAGGGAGGATAGCCCTTGCTTGTGCCGTTGAGACTTTGATCCCCGGATAAGCCATCACCCAATACCAATCGTCAAAAGCTGGCACAGGCTGACAAATAATGTCGTTTTGTTCCAAAATAAGTTGTAGACCACCTAAATAACATGGCGCGACATTATCGTAGTGCACACTACCGGAAATACGGCCTTCCAGCTCTCCCATCATTAATAATAAGTGGCTTTCACTAAATGGTTTGTGAGCAAATTCGTTTAATGCAACGAGTGCAGCCACAACAGAACAAGCACTTGATCCTAATCCTGAGCCTATCGGCATGTTTTTTTCAAGTGTCATCGAGACAGGTAATTGTTTACCTAATTTTTCACAAAATAGCTCCCAACATTGATAAACAATATTTTGCTTAGCATCAGAAGGTAATTTACTAACAAAGCGCCCTTTGCTGTGAAGTTGAAATTCTTGCGCCGCTTCAACGGTTACGCAATCTCCTAATAATTGACCATCAATAGGCGAAACTGCGGCTCCTAACACATCAAAACCGACACTCACATTGCCAATTGACGCCGGTGCATAAACTTTAACCACCTTTAAACTCCTAATTTCCATGATAGTGTACGTAATACATCTGCAAATACCCCAGCAGCAGTGACATCATTTCCTGCACCATATCCACGTAAAACTAAAGGAATTGGTTGATAGTAGCGAGTGTAGAAAGCTAGCGCATTTTCACCATTTTTTACTTTAAAGAGAGGATCGTTAGCATCAACGGCCATTATTTTGACTTGGCATTTCCCTTCATTGATGATCCCCACATAACGTAATACCTTCGCTGACTTTTGGGCTTCTTCGACTTTAGCATCAAACTCAACATCTACTTGAGGTAAGCGGTTTAAGAAACTCTCGACATCACCTGTACTATCAAATGAGCTAGGTAAAACAGGCTCTACATCAATATCACTCAACTCTAATTGATAGCCCGCTTCACGAGCGAGAATAAGCAGTTTACGTGCAACATCCATTCCCGAGAGATCATCTCTTGGATCTGGCTCTGTAAAGCCTTTTTCTTTCGCAGAAAGTGTCGCTTCAGACAAGCTTTTTCCTTCATCTAGCTGACCAAAAATATAAGAGAGTGAGCCAGAAAGAATACCATTAAATTGCACCAACTCATCGCCAGCATTAAGCAAGTTCTGTAAGTTTTCAATAACAGGTAAACCCGCACCAACATTAGTGTCATATAAGAATTTACGACGTGATGCTTCCGCTGATTGGCGAATTTGATGATAGTAATCCATCGACATCGTATTGGCTTTCTTATTAGGCGTAACAACATTAAAGCCATTTTGTAAGAAATTGGCGTATTGCTGTGCAATCATTTCGTTTGAAGTGCAATCAACAATCACAGGATTGAGGAAGTGGTACTCTTTTTCTAAGCGAATAAGCTGACTAAAGCTAAAAGGCTCTTTAGCTGCTTGTAGCGCTTGTTGCCAATTATCTAAATCGATACCTTGCATATTGGTTAGCATCGCACGTGAATTGGCAATCCCACAAACACGTAGGTCGATATGTTTGTTTTTTAGCCATGCTTGTTGACGATGGATCTGCTCGATTAGCGCGCTGCCAACACCACCGACACCGACAATAAAGACTTCTACGATTTGGTTAGTGTTAAAGAGCATTTGGTGACATAAACGCACCGCATTCGTCGCTGCATCATTGGCAATAACTGCAGAGATAGAGCGTTCAGAAGAGCCTTGAGCAATAGCAACAATATTAATATTGCCTCGAGTTAAAGCAGAGAAGAAACGGGCTGAGATCCCTTTAAGGGTGCGCATACCATCACCGACAACCGAGATGATAGCAACATTGTTCATAATATCTAACGGATCAAGTACGCCATCTTTTAACTCTAGATAGAATTCTTCTGACAGTGCTTTTTGCGCTCTAATTAGCTCTTTTTGCGGTACACAAAAACTAATACTGTATTCAGATGAAGATTGAGTAATTAATACTACCGATATTCCTGCTCGCGACATCACGGAAAAGACACGAGCCGCCATACCCACCATTCCCTTCATACCTGGCCCTGATACATTGATCATTGCCATATTATTCAGGTTAGTGATCCCTTTTACCGGCGTGCTGTCATCTTTTTGACCATCACCTATTAACGTACCCGGTGCTTCTGGATTGCCCGTATTTTTAATTAAACAAGGGATTTGAAATTGAGCAATAGGTGCAATAGTGCGTGGATGAAGGACTTTGGCACCAAAGTAAGAAAGTTCCATCGCCTCTTGATAGGACATGCCTTTTAATAGGTGTGCATCTGGGACGAGGCGTGGATCACAGGTGTAAACACCATCAACATCCGTCCAAATTTCACAACATTGTGCACGTAAACACGCGGCTAATACGGCGGCTGAATAATCTGAGCCATTACGACCGAGAACCACAAGCTCATTTTTTTCATTACCGGCAGTGAAACCTGCCATCAAGATCATATGATCTTTCGGAATATTAAGGGCGGAAATACGGCGAGTTGATTCAGGAATATCCACTGTCGATTCGAGATAATGACCTTGAGCAAGGAGATTTTTAACCGGATCAATGACGGTAACGTTATATCCTCTAGCTTGTAACACCGACTCCATAATGGCAATCGAAAGCTTTTCACCACGACAAATCATCGCAGCATTGATGCTATCAGGACATTGCCCTAATAGGGAGATACCATGCAGGATATGTTTAATCTCAGCAAACTCACGCTCAACTTTGTCTTTTAAGCCTTGGTAATCAAAACCAGGTTGATTTTCTCGTAAACCTTGCAATAGATTAGCGAAGATTTGCTCTGCTTCTCGTACTTGAGTGAGAGGTTCTTCTCCTTCTGCCGTTTTTTCAATCATTGCCACCAAGTAATTCGTTATCTTGGCAGGTGCTGATAATACCAGAGCGACTTGTCCCTGCTCTCGTTTTTTCTCAGCGATATCAGCAACATTCAGCACCCTTTCTGCATTGGCAACTGAAGTTCCCCCAAATTTTAACACTCGCATACAGCTCTCCTGATTTTTCGCCAAAAAAAAGCCCGCATTTCTCAATGCGGGCTTTTTCGTTTTTTGTTTTTTATATGCGACAGCCCGCCCCGCAATATAAAATTCCGGTGGTGGTGGTGGTAATAATTGTATTCATAGTCACTGGGCTGTAAGTACGCATAACAATCCTGTCTGTCTCAAAATTAGTTTGACCCTATACTGGTTAAAGCAAAGCGAGAGAGATGTCAAATTTTTTCTTTTCTATTGCCTCAATTTACCTACAATTTAAATAAAATTTATTCGAGCATTACTTATATTGTAGTATACATATTACTACTAATAAGGGGGAGTTACAGAAAATAACGCTACCATTTAAGAGTTACTTAGACATTTGTACTTTTACAAATAATAAGGTATTTTATTTCACTTCTTTTTTTGTAACAAAACTGGTAAAAAGATAAAATCTCACTATATTTAACATATATTTTTCTTTTGCATTACATAAATCAAATTATATAGTTAACTATTGAAATCAAGGTTAAGCTGTTATCTTGATTTTGATATGTGTCAACAAAAGTTAGCTTTTTAGATGGTATTTAATACAACAGGTGTTATATTGCTGTTAATAGACTATGGGCATTTTACATTCTGATTTTAACGTCCATTGTCAGTAAAATAGGTCATGTTTGTAATTAATAACGTGATGGTTATTTATCGAATTTTCATCTGGGTCTAATTTTGGCGTGCTAATAACAAAAATGAATAACCACACACCTTGCACACACAGAAGTTACACACAGATATCCTTTTTCTATTTTTGGTAATTTTAGGTAGCAAATATGCAAACCCCGCACATTCTGATTGTTGAAGATGAAGTAGTTACTCGTAATACCCTGAAAAGCATATTCGAAGCTGAAGGGTATATCGTACACGAAGCCACTGATGGCAACGAGATGCATAATATTCTGTCCGACCATGATATCAATCTGGTTATTATGGATATTAATCTTCCTGGTAAAAACGGTCTTCTATTAGCCCGTGAATTACGTGAACAGGTAAGTGTTGCATTAATGTTCCTAACAGGTCGTGATAATGAAGTTGATAAAATCTTAGGCCTTGAAATTGGTGCCGATGATTACATCACTAAACCATTTAATCCTCGTGAATTAACTATCCGTGCTCGTAACTTATTGTCACGCACTATGAATTTAGCGAATGGCACAGAAGAGCGTCGTTTAGTTGAAAGCTATAAATTTAATGGTTGGGAGCTAGATATTAATAGTCGCTCTCTTATTAGCCCTACAGGTGAACAGTATAAATTACCTCGTAGTGAGTTTCGTGCGATGTTACATTTCTGCGAAAACCCAGGAAAAATCCAAACTCGTGCAGAATTACTGAAAAAAATGACGGGTCGTGAATTAAAACCTCATGATCGTACTGTAGACGTTACCATTCGTCGTATTCGTAAACACTTTGAATCAACCCCTGATACACCTGAGATTATCGCTACTATCCATGGTGAAGGTTATCGTTTCTGTGGTGATTTAGACGAGTGATATCAGTGTTACCCTAGTAAAAAATAATGCTAAAAACCCCGGATTTCAGTTTCGGGGTTTTTCTTTATTAAAGCATAAAAGATAAAAATTGATCTTAGCGACTATTTTAAATAGAAACTAATTTATCAACTAAAAAAATTTCTTACACTTAATCTTATTAATTTTGTTAATTAATTAAAAAAATTACTCTTTCCATGGCATGATGGGTACTGCACTAATGGCATTTTTCGGTGAGCCATCGATAACCTTATCAGAGTAAGTAAGATATATCAGTGCATGGCGGTTTTTATCGTAAAAACGCACCACTTGTAGCTTTTTAAAGACTAGTGACGTTCTTTTTTGAAAAACAACATCACCACGATTTTTACCTTTTAAGACTTTTTCGCTTAATTCGATTGGCCCTACTTGTTGGCAAGAAATAGCTGCATCGGCGGTATCTTCAGCAAGCCCTAAACTACCGGAAATGCCCCCTGTTTTAGCACGGCTTAAATAGCAAGTGACATTTTTGACTTCAGGATCATCAAAAGCTTCAATGACAATTTTATGATTGGCACCAAAAAACTTAAAAACCGTATCGACATAACCAATTTCTTCAGCTTTCACCATTATTGACATAGGAAGCAAGATAGAAAGTGCGAGTATCTTTTTGAAATTAAACATATTAAATTTATTCCATAAAAAGAAGAAAGAATGATTTTGTCTAGGATAAAGCAAACTTTTGTTAACTGGTAGAATAATTTGTATACATGACTCATTGAAAAAGACTATATTTCATCTTTATCTAACAATATAACTTGTTATAGACGTTCAGGCTATTTACCATCTACAGCATAAATAAACGAATATGACTAAGGGAGATGTATGGATCAAACCAACATCATACGTGATTTACTCGCTTGGCTTGACAATAATCTGGATCAGCCACTATCCCTCGATAATGTCGCAACTAAAGCGGGTTACTCTAAGTGGCACCTACAACGCATGTTTAAAGAAGTAACAGGGCAGGCGATTGGTTCTTATATTCGTTCGAGGCGTCTATCTCGCGCGGCTGTGGCATTGCGTTTAACAAGTCGTCCTATCTTAGATATCGCTTTACAATATCGTTTTGATTCTCAACAAACATTTACTCGCGCCTTTAAAAAGCAGTTTGATAGAACTCCAGCCCTATATCGCCGTTCTGATGAGTGGTGTGCTGTAGGTATTTGTCCTCCAATAAAATTAGATCCTCAGCCTTTGCCTAAATGGGAATATGTGCAATTACCGGAGATAAAATTGATTGGTATTGAACAAACTTGTAGCCATACACTAGAACAATGGGCCAATGCTTGTTCCGATATGCGTCAGACATTTTGGCAAAATTATATTACTAAGGTAAACACTATCCCCCATGAGGTTTATGGTTTGCACCATACACAACACAGTGATGAGCATGAAGATGAACAGCGCGTTATCTACACCACCGCCGTTGAGCCTGCTTATGCGAGTTTTGTAGAAGATGATACTGCTTATGAAGTCATATTAGAGGCTGGCGATTATATTCGCTTTGACTTCGAGGGAGAGGCCAAACGAGGTGCCATGCAGGAATTTTTATTCTTAATTTATGGTGTTTGCTTGCCAACCATGGGGCTTACTCGCCGTAAAGGACATGATATTGAAAAGTATTATCTTAAAGAAGTGCACTATGACAATGTGATGACCGCCGAGCCACAAGATCATATTAAGCGTTTTGAGTATTATATTCCCATTAAACGCGAAATGGCCTAACAATAAGACTCTCTTTTACAGCAAAGAGAGTCTGTTATTGTCATTAGCGCTGTACTTCATCAAGAGCGATATCAGTAAGATGACTCACATCCCCTGCTGTTTCGATTACCCATCCATTAGCGAGCCAAGGACTGTTTTGATAGTCTACTCGTGAAATTGAACAGTTACGTAGTCTTAAACGTCGTTCAGCGTAAGCAGGTAGGCCTAACACAGTACTTAGCAGGCAACCTAATGCAATACCGTGACTCACCAGTAAAGGACGGCTATGCTCTGGTAACGCCAAGCAACTGTTTAAAGCAGCCTGCATACGATTAGCTAATTCCACCATGGATTCTCCTTGGGGAATTCGTCCATCAGGTGTACCATCAATTAAACTCTTGCGCCAAGCTTCTTCTTGTGTATTTAATGTGGCGATCTCTCGCTGTTCAAGAACGCCCATATCAAGTTCACGCAAACGGGGATCCGTGATTACGTCACAGCGACAAGCTTGTGCAATAATCTCTGCCGTCTGACAAGTCCGGCCAAGATCACTAGAAATTATGTGGGTAATACCTGCTGATTTTACTCTTTCAGCAACTTGTTGTGCCTGTCGCACACCCATTGCTGTTAGTGGGCTATCAGATTGCCCTTGTATACGTCTCGCCACGTTCCACTCAGTTTCACCGTGGCGAACAAGATAGACCTGTAACATACATTTTTTCCGTTATACTGCTCTAATTTTTCAAAGGATGATTAACTCATTATGTATCATGTCATTGCAGCCACTACGAATCCAGCAAAAATCAACGCGATCAAACTCGCCTTTGAGCAAGTGTTCGGTAAAGATACCTTTGATATTGAAGATATTAATGTCGATAGCCGCGTTCCACAGCAACCTATTGGAAATACAGAAACGAGAACTGGCGCACGCCAACGTGTGATGGCCGCAAGACAAGTACGTCCAGAAGCTGACTTTTGGGTAGGTGTTGAAGCGGGTATTGAAGACGATATGACTTTTGCTTGGATTGTTATCGAACACGAGCAAATTCGCGGTGAATCTCGCTCAGCCAGTTTAATGCTACCGGAACAGATCTTAAAAGGTGTTCGTGAAGGTCGTGAACTTGGCGATGAAATGGCATTTTTAACCAAGATTGATAATATTAAGCAAAAAGGTGGCGCTATTGGTTATTTTACTGATGGTTTATTAAGTCGCACTTCTGTTTACCAACAAGCGATTGTATTAGCTTTAGTCCCCGTCACTCATGATATTTATAAACAACTTAACAAAAAAGATGATGAATGAGTGATTAAATAGTCCTCTTGTCGCTATTTTAGAAAAATGCCATTTAACCAACTGATTAAATGGCATTTTTATTTCTAACGAATAGGCAATTATTTTTTTATCATAAGCTCTTTTTCAAGCCATAATTTCACATCATGGGGTGCTGTTTTTAAGCTATTAGAACCTCTGGTAATAGTGGCGATGCCAACCCCTAATAGCTCTTTTAGCTCTCGCTGACTTAATTCCCCACGCATTAATTCTTGAACAATACGCACTCTTGTTGCTAATGCACTGCGCTCATCCGGTGTCATTAAAAGTTGTAAAACAGGAAATTCAACTCCCTGTTCAAACGCTTGGCGTAATAACTCAACAAAACGTACCCAGTGTTCATTCTCTTCTGGTGATAATGCAGGATCTAGCATAGTGGGAACCTCTTCTAGCCACACTCATAAACTAGTACAAACTATAGCATATTTTATCCTGTGACAAAGAGGTTCCATTAATAAATCGCTTAATTATCTCATTAATAACGACTATTCCACTCAGTTTGAGTTAATACCGGTTGTTGCTCTCCGGCAAAATAGCTATAAAATACCGCAAATGAGAGTACATTTTTGACATAACCGCGCGTTTCTGCGAATGGAATACTCTCAATAAAAGCAATAGCATCTAGTTGGTTATTAGCATCAGATAACCAACGGTCAACCCGTGCAGGACCTGCATTATAGGCTGCACTAGATAAAATACGGTTTTGATTAAAACGCTGATAAACAGAATCAAGATAAGCGGTACCAATTTCAATATTTTTAACCGGATCTGTCAGTTGCGCACTACTTGCATACCCGGTAATACCTGCTTGTTTTACCGTGAACTCTGCGGTTTTCGGCATCACTTGCATAAGACCCGTTGCCCCTGCTGAAGAGCGAGCTTGTGGGTTCCATGCACTTTCTTGGCGAGCGATCGCCATCGCATAATTGCGATCTATCGCTTTATCTTTCGTATATCGTTCAAATTCATTTTGCCATGCAAGTGGGAAGCGCTCTTCTAAATGGTTCCACATTTTACCAGTAATCGTTGCTTGTACTGCTAAGTCAGCCCATTGTTGCTCAAAAGCATAACGCGCTAGTTGAGATTGTGTGGTAGCAGGCTGGGTGGCAACATAATTTGCCCACTCAGTACGCGCTAAATTATCCATTTGCCAATACATTAATTCGCGTACTCGTTGCACTTCAGGTTGCTGTGGAATTGTGGGTGAAACACTTGGCGCTTTGTCTATTACCATAACATAAGGTTTACCTAGCTTTTCAGCCGCCACCATAGGATAAAAACCGCGATGTTGTGTTAGTTCTTGTAAAAGCGCTTGTGCTTCACTGTTTTTACCTTGCGATTGCAACACCATCGCTCGCCAATAACGCCACTCCTCTTTATTTTTACTTTCAGGTGATAATCTTTCTAACCATAAAGCTAATTCTGCGGGCTGATTTTGGCTTAACGCTAAACGCACACGACGCTCACGCAGGGTATCTGAAGCGGTATCTTGTATCACACTATCACGCCATTTAGCCTGCTCTGGTGTGGCATATGGCATATATTGCCAAGCGACCGTATCACGCATTAATTGGCGTTCAGCTGTCGTCATTTTTTGAGCTCTGGCAATACTATCAAGCTGTGCTCTTGCACTATCGGCATCTTTTCGCGCCCAACGTGAAAATGCGGCTTGTACAATATTACGCGTAAAATCTGTTGGTGAAAGTTGTGTGGCATAACGAGCAACCAGATTAGGGTGATCTTGTAGTTCAACAATGGCATCGTTAATCGTTTGATAATCCATCGGCAATCGCTTAGCTAAATAAGTTGCTAACCCAGTATTACCACTTTTTATTGCTAAATTAATCCGCTCTAACACTAATTCAATGCTTAAATTTCCTGCTTTTTGCCACTCATCAAATAGCGGATCACAGCTTGAAGGCATAGAAGTACCGTTTAACCACGCTTCTTTTGCACCAACCCACGCCGTTTGTTTATCCCCTGTCGCCCATTTAGCATAATAGTAGTTACACCTTGCTGCTTTAGGCTTAGGAGGATTAGGACTAAAAGTCAGTAAGTTTTGCCACTCTTGACGTTTTGCTAATTCATTAACAAACAAAGAAGGTAGTGCTTTCGCGGGTGGCAAAGTTGGATATTTTTCGACAAATTCAGTCACCACAGCCGGAGCGACCACATCAAGATTGTCGGTAATTTGGCGATATTCAAGATAGGGATAAAGAGGATAATCTTGTAATGTCGGTAATAATTTTTCAACTTGTGCTGTATCTTTAGCATCCCAAGCTGCTTTAATTTCTTGGTAACGTGTTCGTTGTTCACTTAATGAATCTGCTTGTGCCCACGCAGAGAAACACAATGTACTAATTGCCAAGACGAAGGACCACTTTTGCTTAACCACGTTACCTCTCCCACCTCAAATTTAAACATCCAAAGAATAAATACATTAGCTAATATGATAATCATTAACAATGTTAGTTCCCTCTTTAAATGAAATTTTCCTCACTTTTCTAACAAGCACTCAAGGATGATAAAAACCTCTCTTTTACCTAAGGTTTTCTTTTATAAATCGGGTATACTGGCGACTTTCATCGTTTTCGGGTCTTTGGCAAAATACTGACATTGACTTTACTATTGTTCATTTAGGTGTCATATATTCATTGCTTATTTACATTTTTTTGTGTTTAACGCAAAAACTGACACTTCAGATAAAATCTCTTTTATAATCAAAGGGTAATTATAGTGGCTCAATACGTTTATAGTATGTTGCGTGTCGGGAAAGTTGTTCCCCCTAAGCGACATATCCTTAAAAACATCTCACTCAGCTTCTTTCCGGGCGCGAAAATTGGTGTGCTTGGTCTAAATGGTGCCGGTAAATCAACCTTACTGCGTATCATGGCCGGTATCGATACCGATATCGAAGGTGAAGCACGTCCACAACCGGGTCTAAAAATTGGCTACTTGCCACAAGAGCCAAAATTAAACCCACAACAAACAGTGCGTGAAGCCGTTGAAGAAGCGGTAAGCGAAGTCAAAAATGCACTCAATCGTCTTGATGAAGTGTATGCAGCTTATGCTGATCCTGATGCTGATTTTGACCAACTGGCAAAAGAGCAAGGTCAACTAGAAGCGATTATTCAATCTCACGATGGTCATAATCTTGATAACCAATTAGAGCGTGCAGCAGAAGCACTACGTTTACCAGATTGGGATGCCAAAATTGAACATCTTTCTGGTGGTGAACGTCGCCGTGTGGCTATCTGCCGTTTACTGTTAGAAAAGCCAGATATGCTGTTGTTAGATGAACCGACTAACCACTTGGATGCTGAGTCTGTTGCTTGGTTAGAACGCTTCTTACATGATTATGAAGGCACTGTTGTGGCGATTACCCACGACCGTTACTTCCTTGATAATGTCGCAGGATGGATCTTAGAACTTGACCGCGGTGAAGGTATTCCGTGGGAAGGTAACTACTCCTCTTGGTTAGAGCAAAAAGATGCGCGTCTTGAACAAGAAGCAGCCACTGAAGCCGCTCGCCATAAATCGATTCAAAAAGAACTTGAGTGGATCCGCCAAAATCCTAAAGGTCGTCAGGCTAAAGGTAAAGCTCGTCTTGCTCGCTTTGAAGAACTCAATAGCGTTGATTATCAAAAACGTAATGAAACCAGTGAGCTATTTATTCCACCTGGACCTCGTTTAGGGGATAAAGTGCTAGAAGTGAGTCACCTCACTAAATCTTATGGTGATCGCGTTCTGATTGATGATTTAAGTTTCTCCATTCCTAAAGGCGCTATCGTCGGTATTATCGGTCCAAATGGTGCCGGTAAATCAACGCTGTTCCGTATGATCTCAGGTCAAGAACAACCTGATTCAGGAACCGTGACTTTAGGGGAGACAGTGAAACTGGCCTCTGTTGATCAGTTCCGCGATAGTATGGATGACAGCAAAACGGTTTGGGAAGAAGTTTCTGGTGGTCAAGATATTATGCGCATTGGTAACTTTGAAATCCCAAGTCGCGCTTATGTGGGCCGCTTTAACTTTAAAGGCGTTGACCAAGGTAAACGCGTTGGCGAACTGTCCGGAGGTGAGCGTGGACGTTTACACCTTGCGAAACTTCTCCAAGTCGGCGGCAATATGTTGCTGCTCGATGAACCGACCAATGATCTGGATGTTGAAACGCTACGCGCCTTGGAAAATGCGCTATTAGAATTCCCAGGTTGTGCTATGGTCATTTCCCATGACCGTTGGTTCCTAGACCGTATCGCCACTCATATCATCGATTATCAAGATGAAGGTAAAGTCGAATTCTTTGAAGGTAACTTTACTGAATATGAAGAGTATAAAAAACGGACATTAGGTAACGAAGCTATCCAACCTCGTCGCATGAAATATAAACGCATCACTAAGTAATCATTATTTAGCTGAACGCAAAAAAGCAGAGCTCACCCTCTGCTTTTTTATTCTCTCTCTTTACGTTTTATTGGCTTACACTATTCAATGACGATATTAACTACTTTGCCGATAGTCAAAGCTCAAGGGCGCAATAAATGAAAAAGAGCCGTTAACTAAACGGTGGCTTTCAGGTGCCGGAAATGGCGATGCCCGTTTAATAGTATTAATCGCTTCTTTATCAAGGATACGATTACCAGACGAGGTTTGTATACTCACATCTAATAACTCACCTTTTGCATTGAGCGAAATTTCAACTTGTGTCACTCCTGTCGCTTTAAAACGTAATGCTGCACGAGGGTAACGTTTATACATATCAATATGGCTATGGACTAAACTTTCCCACCCCATTTGGCCACTGCGAGATGATGAAGCGGTACTGGTAAAATCAGCACTACTGGTCGCGTTCTCACCCGATAACGGGGCGGTTGTGGTATCTGCTGGCGCTTGAGAAACGGGAAGATCATCAGGCACTTTTACCACGACAGGCTTAGGCTTAACCACGGGTTTCACCTTTGGCTTTTCCGCAACTCGCTCATAAGTTCCCTGTTCGACTACAGGCATTTTAGGCACATCAAGTTGCTCTTTCATCGGCTCTGGCTCGGCAGCTTCTGGAACTGACATCACCTGTTCAGGCCCAACAGGAACCTCTTTGGGCTCTGCTTTTGCCAATTGATAAAGCCCCACTTGCATCGTCATTGCTGGAGGTAAAACCGCATATTGCTCATCTTTCGTCGTTATCCAACCTATAGCAACAACAACCAAGGTGACATGAAACACAATACTGGCAGTTAACCCACCAATAGAAAAGGACCAACGGCGTGGAAAAGTCGCCGACATACTACTCATAATTCTTGCCTCTGATTTTCTTTCTAATGAATTATAGGCATAATACAAACACAAATGATATTGCTTATTATTAATAATACAATAAAAAATTAGCTAAATATTGATTATAAAAATTCCTTATTAGAAGCAGTAAGAGCTTATTATTTCACTCTTTTTTAGACACCAGAGACTATGACTAGCGATAAATCATTAGCACAAAAAATCAGTTGTGCCTACCAATCAACCTATGGTCAGCTTGTACGTTTTTTCCAAAAACGTACGGGTAATCACCATGATGCGGATGATTTGTCTCAAGATGTGTTTACACTATGGCTAAATCGAAAAGAACAAACTCCTGTCCAAGAGCAGCGTGCTTTTTTATTTAAAATAGCGAACCACGTTTTGATCGATCATTGGAGGAAAAACCAAAAACAAAAATATATCTATCAAGAAGATTATCAATTAGAAGATGCGGTACAGACCTATACGACAGAGCTTGATCCCGGGTACGTCCTTGAGCATCAACAGCGTTTAGATTTACTGACACAAGCTATTGATACTCTTCCTCCCCGCCGTCGAGAAGCTTTTATTCTTTATCGCTTTGATGGATTATCACAAAGCGAAATTGCAGAACAAATGGAAATTTCGATAAGCATGGTAGAGAAACATATTGCCGCAGCACTATTACATTGTAAAAGATATGTCGATGCAGGACAGGAGAAATGCACCAATGACGAGTAAGTCGGGAAATCAACCTCACACAGATGAGGCGCCTGCAACGCTTTTGGCAGATACCCATGATCAATTAAGCCAGCAATCTATTGATGAACAAGCTGCGCTTTGGTTCACCCGTCAACATAGTCAGCAAATGAGTTCACAGCAACGACAAGCCTTTAAACAGTGGGTAGCAGATAAAGATAATCAACAAGCTTATCAAGCTATCGCGGAAATTTGGCATAGTTGTGAAGCCTTACCACGCCCTACTATTGTGCCTATAGAAAAAAGGAAATCTTCACTCTGGCGCCCCTTTATTCACACTACAGCCGCACTCTGTTTAGTTGCTGTGTTATATCTTCCTTATAGTCATTTACCTGCCCTGTTAATGGATAATATGACCTTAGCCACCAGCAATTTTCCTAAAGAGATGACCCTCGCTGATGGCTCTAAAGTTTTTTTAAATAGAAATACACAGGTACGCGTCTCGTATGTCCAAACCCAAAGACGCCTTTGGTTAGATAAAGGTGAGGCTTATTTTAAAGTAAAACCCAATCCTTATCGGCCATTTTATGTCCATGCTGATGAGCGATTAATTAAAGTTGTCGGTACTGAATTTGAAGTGAGTCGTTATCAAAATAATCAAATTAGTGTCGCCGTACATGAAGGCATTGTTGAAGTTAAAGCCACAGAAAAATCCCCTGCGACTTACCTATATGCTGGCTCTCAAGCAATTAGCCAATCAACCGATAATCAATTTGTCATTTCCTCAGTCAATGCTGATTCTGTAGGAAGCTGGCGTTTTGGGCAACTCCATTTCTTTGAACAACCACTTGGTGACGTGATCACTAAATTAAAACCTTATCTGGATATCAACGTTCATATCTCATCAGCCGATGTAGCCAAAATAAAGGTATCAGGTGTGGCAAATATTAATGACGCGAAAAGCTTTATTACTGCACTTCCGCTACTTTTACCGGTTAATGTTATTTTTACTGATAAAAATAATGTGTTAATTATCAATAAGTAAAAATAAACATGAAAAATATTCTTTTTTACAGGTGAGGATAATTCTCATTTCATCCTCTTACTTAGTAACAAAAATTATTAAGTCTATGAATGGGATTGGTGAAATGAGAATAAATAATAAAAAAAGGCCTCTAAAAAGGTCGCTACTCACATTATTAATAACGGCTACCGTGGCAGCCCCTTATAGTTATGCGGCAACGCTATCAGTCTCTTTACCAGAGCAATCTTTAGCTGATTCTTTAAACACTATCGCTAAACAAGGTCAGGTACAAATTCTGTTTGATGCCAACGCAATAAAAAACTTACGGGCTCCTGCACTCTCTGGTCAATATGAAACCCATACCGCATTACAAAAGGTGTTAATCGGTAGTGGTATGGAAATTATTTCACAGGGAAATGGCTTTGTTATTCGTCCATTAGCAACAAGCAGTACGATTGTGATCCCTGAAGTTAAAGTCACAGGGGTGGGAAGCAGTTATCATCCTGCTACAGATGTTGTTTCAGCACCACAATACATCACCTCTGAAGAGATAAAGCAACGTAATACTGGCGATGGCAATGTCACCGACTTACTTAAAAGTAACCCTGCGGTTCAATTTGCAAATAACGATAGCAACTCGATGAACCAAGGTGAAATTAAGCCCTCACGTATTTCTATTCATGGCTCCAGTAGCTATCAAAATGCCTATAAACTTGATGGCGTCAGTTTTAATAATGACTTTGATCCGGCCAATTCGGGCAATGGTGAAACCAATACCCGTATTACCAGTGATGAGCAAGGGATGTATCTTGATAGTCGACTTATTGATAGTGTCACCGTTTACGATAACAATATTCCCGTTGAATTTGGCGGATTTACTGGAGGCACAGTTGAAGTACAAAGTCGTCGTTGGTCTGGTGAAACCCATGCCAATGCCTATTACCGTACTACCCGTTCAAGCTGGAATAATATTTTCACCGATCCCAAATTAAAATTTGATACTGCAAATAATGATTTTAGTAATCCAGCCCGTTTCCAGAAAAAATATGATAAACAAAACTATGGCGGTTGGTTTGAAACAGGTTTAACGGAAAATACAGGATTAATTTTCTCAGCTTCTCGTCGGGAATCAACCATTCCGATGATGATAAGTGCTGAAGGGGGAATTGTTCACACCCCTGAAGGCGAATTAGAGCATGTATTACAAAGCCCACATTATCGTGATCAAACGCGTACTTCAGATAACTACTTTATCAAATATTCTTGGAATATCTCTGATAAACAATCTTTTGATCTATCAAGTAATATTGCCCGTTATAAGAGCTATCTGTTCTCCAGCTCTGTGTATAACTCCGGTTATGATAATGAACATAATGGACTCAGTTTTACCGCCCTTTATAAGCATCAACTTGCGCTAGGAACCTTAGAGTTAACCGCAGGTTATCAAAATCTGGAAGATAAACGCACCAATGATCAAGACTACTTTATCAAAGTAGAAGATTACACTGATTGGCAACACCCTAATCAAGTCTCCAGTGGTGGTCAAGGTGATCTGCGTAGTAAACAAGAAACCTATAGCGCCAAGAGTATTATGCGTTTTGATCCCATCGTGTGGGGTACCGTCACTCATCGCCCCACCACCGGATTTGAAATTAGCCGCACCAAAGGCGCTTATATTCGTGATAAAACCTATTACAACTATACCTATCGCGGCATGACGGTCAATGATGAATGGATGGGAAGCTTATCACAAACGACGCGTTTTCTAGCGGGTACCCATAATGCGTCTTATACCAATTATTCATTTTTTATTGACGATAATATTCAATATAAACGCCTCACCTTACGTCCCGGTGTACGTTTAGATCGTGATGATTTTGTACAAAAAAACAATCTCTCACCTCGTTTAAGTGCTACTTACGATATTTGGGGCACAGGTAATACTTTAATTATTGGTGGGGTAAACCGTTACTATGGACGTTCAATGCTCACTTACGCCCTTTATGGTGCGCAAAATGCCGGTTTACAACACTGCTATTTTGACTGTCAAACATCGGAGGAAAAGTGGACTAATCGTACCGACTTTGATGGTGTTGATTCACTAAAAACCCCTTATAACGATGAATTCACTTTAGGTCTACAACAAGAGATAGCCTCAACCACTTGGCGTTTACAATATGTGCATCGCAATGGTCGTGATGAGGTGCGTAGTGATACTAAATATCCAGACTCAACCATTGATGAAAAACGTGCTATTCGGCACTTCAATAATAATGGCCGTAGTACACACGATACCTTAACGCTCTCCGTGAGAAATAGCCAACCATGGGAGCTTGCTAAAGCCGACCACGTCTTTAATGCTTCGATTAGCTGGCAAAAAAGCAAAACCAATACGCCAAAAGACTCAGGTTATGCCAATTTTGATCCCAGCGTTCAAGGGATGAACTATGACAAGGTGTGGTATGGCGGAAAAATTATCAATGCCAAAGACTTACCCTCTGACAACTTTAACTCGCCGTTAAAAGTGACCGCTGAGCTAACCAGTGTTTGGGATGATGTAGGAGTGACTTGGTTTAACCGTTTGCAATGGAATGGAGCTCGTTCACAAGCAGAGAAAGCCAATAATGGTGCGCCAAAACCAAGTGAGTACGGCCCGCTATTTGAATATAAAAAACGTCATTACAGTAGCCGTTTTACTTGGGATACCAAGCTCAGTTGGCAGCCTGAATTTGCTTACGGTGTAGGTATTTCCGTTGAAGTGAATAACGTACTCAATACCAAAAATGTCAATGATTACATTACCTATCAAGATAAAGAGTACAAATCTTACGAGCCAGGTCGACAGTTCTGGCTACAAGTCAGCTATGACTATTAAAAATTGATGAAGTTAATGTGAGCAACCGAGTCAATAAACAATAAAAACATGACAAATAAGCAATGAAAACAATAAAACAATTTTTCTATTTGGTTTCACCTTTTTGGGGGCGGCGTACCGCCCTTTACTGCTGGTTCCTATTAATTCTCTCTTTAACGTTAACCCTCTCATCCGTTTGGTTTAACGTCAAAATGAATGAATGGAATGGCAGCTTCTATAACGCCCTACAACAACTCGATGGGCAAGCCTTATATAAACTGCTTCAACAGTTTGTGATTATTATTGCCGGATTAATTACCGTAGTCGTGATGGGTGATTTCTTACGCCAAAAAATGATCATTCGCTGGCGTGAAGGTATGACAGAGCAAGTGCTTGAGCGCTGGCTATCAAAAAATAGTAAACACTATATGTTGCGGTTAACCTCGCAAGAGCCAGACAACCCCGACCAACGAATTGCTGAAGATATTCGTTTACTGATTGAATCGACAATGCGCTTAACGGTGACCTTTTTACATTCACTGTTAACGCTTATCTCTTTTGCCACTATTTTATGGTCACTCTCTGGTGCGCTCTCTTTCTCTTTAGCAGGCAAAGAGTGGAATATACCGGGTTATATGTTCTGGGCCTGTATTATTTATACCCTTATCGGGATCACCATCACCCAGCTCATTGGTTCTCCATTACGTAAAATCAATATGGATAAACAGCGTAAAGAGGCAGATTACCGTACTGCGCTTATCACACGTAAACAACATGGTGATGCTATTGCTGGTCAACGGGGTGAAATGAGCGATCGTCATGAACTGATGGGACGCTTTTTAGGGGTGATCCGCAACTGGAATAACCTTATCCGTTATGAAAGAAACCTTGCTTTCTTTACTGTGGGTTATCAGCAAGCCACGGCAATGGCGCCAATTATTTTTGCTTTGCCAAAATTCCTCGCCGGCGAATTAATGCTAGGGGGATTAATGCAGTTACGACAAGCCTTCTCCAGTGTTGCTGGGGCATTAAGCTGGTTTATTTTCTCCTATAAAGAGATTGCCGCATGGCAGGCAACGGTTACCCGTCTTTATCATTTTGTGGTGTTGTTAGAGCATGATCACCAACCTGAGATCACCGAGTTAGATGATAAACAAACTAAGCTGACAGCCAATTTATCGCTATTTATGCAAGACGATAGATTATTAATTAACAATATTCACTTTTCTCTCAAAGCGGGTGAATTGGCGGTAATTGAAGGTAGCTCAGGTATCGGGAAATCAACACTGTTACGTGCGTTAAGCGGCCACTGGCCTTATTTTAAAGGAGATATTCAACGGGTAACCAATATCAGTTGGCTCCCACAACGTATGTATCTGCCTGTTGCCCGCTTAGATAACTTATTGGCTTATCCTTGCCAAGCATCTCAGTTCTCACAACAAGAGTACCAAGAAGTGCTTCATTGGGTGGGGCTAGATAAAATAAAAAATCAGCTTTCACTGGAAACAGATTGGACAACACGCTTATCCGGTGGTGAACAACAACGTCTTATCTTTGCCCGTTTATTACTCAATAAACCCGATCTTATTTTATTAGATGAAACCACATCCGCTCTTGATGAACAAAATGCCCTACATATGTTGTTATTACTTAAACAGCATCTACCAACCTCGGGCATTGTCTTAGTCAGTCATCAGCGTTTCACTCACGCTATTGCCGAGCAAGTAATTTCATTACAAGCGCCGACTGCGTCCTCCTCTCAATCAGCTGGAGTTACTGAATATGTATCGTAAGTTACTGATTATCTCAGTCAGTTTATCACTTCTGGGTTGTGCAACAGGCACCTCGTCTGAGCATACCAATAATACCCTTTCACTGCGCCCCGATATTCGCCATTTTACGCTTGATAATGGCTTAAATGTCTATTTGCTACAACGCCCACAAACGGGGGTTGAAATGCGTTTACTGGTGAAAAGTGGCTCGGTACAAGAAGATGAAAAACAACTTGGCTTTGCCCACTTTACCGAGCATATGGCCTTTAAAGGCACGACTCATTTTCCGGGAACAACTGGGTTTAAACAGCTTGAAAGCCTAGGAATGAAGTTGGGGAGTCATGTTAATGCGGCAACGAGCTTAAACTCAACAACCTATAAATTATCCCTGCCTAATGCCAATCCGACCCAAATAAAAACAGGGTTGAGGATCTTATCCGATTGGGCCTTTGGCATGACATTTGATCCCGTTGAGTTTGATAAAGAGCGTCCGGTGATCGTCGAGGAGTGGCGATTACGCCAAGGTATTGGTTTTCGTATTAATCGCCAACTTGAAGAGTTACGTTATTATGGCAGTCGTTATCTAGATCGTGATCCCATTGGGGACTTAGATATCGTTAAGCATGGTGATGTCAAAGAAGCAAAACGTTATTACGATACTTGGTATCAGCCTGAAAGAATGGCATTGGTGTTAGTGGGTAATTTTAATCAAGGTGATGCGATTGCTGATATTACCCAGATGTTCAATGCAAAAAATAGTGAAAACAAAGGCGTTGACTCTCCATCATGGCACCGCTTTATCGACAATAAAGATTTATTAGTAAAGACGATTTTTGATAAAGAGCAAGGCTCACGCATTGTGCAATTCACTCTACAGCGTACACTGCCTGCACCATTAAATAGTCGCCAAGGTCAATATGATGATTTAATGGACTCCTTGTGGCTCTCCATCTTAAACCAGCGCTTTTCAACCATTGTTGATAATGGGTTAGTGCCTTCCGTCAGTGCCAATACACAAGGTGCGATGTTAGATGCCCGTCGCTCACAACAATTGATGATTGCCCATCCTAAAGGGGATGATTATCAAGGTACATTAGATATTCTATTTACTGAGGTACAGCGTTTAGCCTCACAGCCAGTATCTCAGCAAGAGTTAGATAATGCTCGCAATGCGCTGTTAAAACGTCTTAGCCAACAAGCTGCTGGTGAAGAGCGCTATGAGCATGGTTATTTAGCTAACCAAATTACTACGGCACTTGAATTAGAAATGCCAATCCAAAGCAAAAAGCAGGCGTTAAACTTAAGTTATCAACTAATAAATAACGTTACACCTGATACCTTAAAACACTATTTTGCCCAATACCTAACACAAGCTTCACCACGAGTGGCAATTATCGGCCCAGATAGTGATAGTCAGGTATTTAGTGCCACTAAAGCCTCGCAACGCTGGCAAGAGATTAGACAATCTGATCCCGGTGCGTTTACATTGAAAACCCATGCGGTGGTATTAGATATTAAACCTGAGCAAACCGGTACTGTTGTCACCACACAAACACTTCCGATTGAAAAAACACAGCTGTGGACACTGAGCAATAACGTAAAAGTTATTATTAAAAATGACCAGTGGCTAAAAGACAATATCCAAGTATCACTGCGTATTCCCGGAGGTGTTTCTCTGGAAACAGGACAAAGTTTAGGCTTGGTACAGTGGGCATTAAACTTACCAGAAGTGAGTGGATATGGGCATTACAACGCAAGAGAGTTAGCGTTATTTAGTAAACAGCATCAAATCAGTTTGCGTCCATACAGTGAGTTGTTATTCCACGGCTTGCGTGGCGAAGCGCCTATTGATGAGTTAGACACCTTGTTGACCTTATTGCATTTAAAAGTGACGGCACCACAATTTAATGGGCAAAAATTAGAGCAACAAAAACAAGCAACGGCATTAGGGATCGCCAAAACACCAGTTGAACGTATTTTCTTAGATCATATTAATAAAGAGAGCTATCAAAACGGTGAGCGCTTAGTGATTTCGCCACAAGGCCCTTGGCAACAGTTTACCGCCCAACAATTACAACAAACGAATCAATCACTTCTAGGACAGCCTGCCGATATGGTATTGGTGATTAGTGGGCCTATTAACCTAAATCAGGCCAAACCGATGATCGAACGTTGGATAGCAACGCTGCCGACACGTTCATCGCAACGTCTATTTTGGGCTGATCCGGCGATTAATCCCAAATTAAGCTCATTTAATAAAACCTACCCTATTGCCAGTAGCGATAAGAGTATGATCAGTATTCAATACGCAGCCAAAGCCCAATGGTCACAACAGCAACTGTTAGCACTTAACTTGCTTGATACCGTTGTCAGCCAACGTTTAAGGCTTAATCTTCGTGAACGAGCGGGCGGGATCTACTCGCTAGGCTTTTCTGAGTCACTAACCAAGCTGCCAAGTAGTTTTTATACCGGACGTTTAAACTTTACCGCATCACCACAGCGGGCAGATGAATTAATTGCACTTGCGCGTAAAGTGGTCAATGACGTAAAACAAGCGGGTATTACCGATAAAGAATTACAAGAGGCAAAAAATATTTGGTTAACTGAATATGGGCAAGCCAAAGAGAGTGCTAGCTATTGGACTGATGCACTTGCCCAAGTGGCAACAGATGACCAACAATATCAACGACTATTAACTGAGACTGCGATTGTCAACGGAATAAGTGTCAGTGATGTTAATCAAGTTGCTCGTCAGTGGTTGGGTGAAAATGAAAAAATCTTCAAACTAACACCACCAACAAAGCAATAAATTTCTATTTATCACTTTAATAATAAACGCCCAGCATATCTTTATTCTGGGCGTTTATTCATCTAACCTGAATAACTTAGCAATGTTTCATTCAATATTATTGTCTATTAAATTTATTAATCTTTTTTGAGCGCCCAACGACCACTACCCAAAAACATCACCGCAATCGCAGCAAACATATAGAAGCCAGCACTTTCAGGTGCCCATCCCCCCATTTTGGGATCTAAGGCTAAAAGATCACCGGAATGTACCATCAGCACCGCAACCCCCATGGTTGCCGCCACAACAAATGCTGAAAATCGAGTAAATAAACCGATAATCAGTAAGATAGGACATAGAACTTCACCCAGTAATGTGCCATAAGCAATAAATGCAGGTAAATTAATATTTGCCAACATTCCCTGTATACCGGCAAGTCCTCCTGGCTCCATTTTGTGTAATCCGTGTAATAACATTAAGACACCTAGCGAAACACGTAAAACAAACTTACCTAAATCGGGATGGTTTGTAAGCTGATTAAATTTATTAATCATAACGTCTCCAAAATCAACAATGTGATGGGCATTTTTAATACGTATTAATGGGTATTTATTATTATATGATTAAAAAATATGAATGAGTGCAACTTTTATTATCATTATTTGTTATGGTTGACGAGGCATTTAGATTATTATCGTTTAATTAGGAGCTATTCACCTTTTCCATGATTAAGATCACAACTTATTAACATAATCTACTCTTAATCAGCAACTTCTCGTTATGCTATAGATATCTCATCTGACCAGTATAAAAAAGGTATCTGATGGCACACTATTCTTATTTATTTTCTCCCCTTGATTTAGGGTTTACTACGCTTAAAAATCGTATTTTGATGGGCTCTATGCATACCGGACTAGAAGAAGATCCACATGATGCACCTAAGCTTGCTGAATTTTATGCTCAAAGAGCTGCAGCAGGGGTGGCACTTATTGTCACCGGTGGGATCTCCCCTAATAAGCAAGGTGTATTGTTGCCACATGCAGCAACGCTAATGTCAGAAGATCAACTCGCTTCTCATCAATTAGTCACTGATGCGGTACATAAACAGGATGGGAAAATCGCTTTACAGATTTTACATACTGGTCGTTATAGTTATCAGCCTAATTTAGTCGCCCCTTCAGCGATCCAATCACCTATCACCCCTTTTATGCCCCAAGCAATGAGTCAGGAGCAGATAGAACAGACTATTGAAGATTATATTCATTGCGCTAAGTTGGCTCAGAAAGCAGGCTATGATGGTGTTGAGATCATGGGATCTGAAGGCTATTTAATTAACCAGTTTTTAGTAAGTCATACGAATCAACGCGATGATCAATGGGGTGGCTCTATTGAAAATCGTTGTCGTTTTGCATTACGTATTTTAGCTGGCATAAGAGAAGCTGTGGGTGAACACTTTATCATTATCTATCGTTTATCAATGTTAGATTTAATTACCGAGGGAGCTAATGCCTCAGAGGTATTTTATCTTGCTCAAGCAGTAGAAAAGGCCGGAGCAACCCTAATCAATAGTGGTATTGGTTGGCATGAAGCCCGTATCCCCACTATTGCCACTATGGTACCAAGAGGACAATTTGCTTATGTCACTCGCCAATTGATGGGAAAAATCAACATTCCTCTTATCACTTCTAATCGTATCAATACACCTCAAGTGGCTGAAGCTATTTTAGCGGAAGGCTGTGCAGATATGGTGTCTATGGCGCGTCCTTTTCTTGCCGATCCGCAATTCGTATTGAAAGCGCAACTTGGTCGCGAGGATGAGATAAACACCTGTATTGCCTGCAACCAAGCTTGCTTAGATGAGATATTCAGTGGTCACCCAGCATCTTGTCTTGTAAACCCTTTTGCCTGTCGAGAAACAGAGCTTATTTTAACCCCGACTCAAGCCCCTAAAAAAATTGCTGTCGTTGGCGCAGGCCCGGCAGGATTAGCATTTGCCATTACAGCAGCTAAACGTGGTCATCATATTACTTTATTTGAAAAAGAAGAGCGTATTGGTGGACAACTCAATATTGCCAGTCAAATTCCGGGTAAAGAAGAATTTAAAGAGACATTGCGCTACTTTAAGCGGCAATTGCAAATCACGGGGGTGATCGTAAAAAATAATACGGAAGCGACACTTTGCCATCTGCAACATTTTGATGAAATTATTTTAGCCAGTGGTGTTATCCCTCATATTCCAGAGATTGATGGCCATGATAATCCGATAGTAAAAACCTATCTTGATGTCCTTAAATATCATCAGCCAACCGGCGAAAAAGTGGTGATTATTGGCAGTGGTGGTATTGGTTTTGACACTGGCCTTTATCTTACCCAAACAGGCCAATGCAGTAGTTTAAGCCCTTGTGCATTTAATAAAGAGTGGGGAATTGACCCAACACTTACGCATCGCGGAGGGATCACCTCAGCCGATCCTTTTATTAAAAAAGACAAACAGATTGTTATGACGCAACGTAAGAGTGGGAAATTTGGCTTAAGTTTAGGTAAAACAACAGGCTGGATACATCGCTTAACATTGCAGAAAAAAGGGGTCAAATGGCTCACGGGCTGCCATTATCAAAAAATTACCGAGCAAGGAGTAATAATTGAACATAATGAACAACAGCAACTGCTCGCGGCTGATAGCGTGATTTTATGTACCGGACAACAATCTTATCGTCCGCTACTGCAAGCGTTACAACAAGAAAATAAAACCGTCCATCTTATTGGCGGGGCAAAAGAGGCTAAAGCATTAGATGCCAAACGAGCCATTAAGCAGGGAACAGAATTAGCACTTACTATTTAACACTCGATTTATCATATCAATAACCAGAAACCCCATATAGTTTCCTATATGGGGTTCTGTTTTTATTATTAATTTTTGTTGTTACTTACTACCCTTCCTGTCTTACTACTCTTTATATCTATTTACTACTTATACTCTTTAGCCATTATTTTTTTCAGTTAATGGATTGGCAACTAAACGCTCATCTTCGGCTATGCAGACCGTTGCGGTAAATAGCACATCAGTTGATGAGTTTAATGCAGTCTCTGCTGAATCTTGTAAGACACCAATCATCACACCTACTGCAACCACTTGCATCGCCAGATCATTACTAATACCGAACATGCTACAAGCAAGCGGAATTAACAGTAGCGAGCCACCAGCAACCCCTGATGCACCACAAGCACAAATAGCAGCAACAAGGCTTAGCAATAAGGCTGTTGGAATATCCACAGGCATACCCAAGGTATTTACCGCAGCAAGTGTTAAAATAGTAATAGTGATTGCCGCTCCCCCCATATTAATGGTCGCACCTAATGGGATCGAGACAGAATAGGTATCTTCATTTAAATTCATACGACGACACATTGCCATATTCACCGGAATATTAGCCGCTGAACTACGCGTAAAGAAGGCAGTAACACCACTTTCACGTAAGCAAGCCCATACTAATGGATAAGGATTACGGCGAATTTTCCAAAATACAATCAATGGGTTGACAACGAGCGCAACAAACAGCATACAACCAATTAAAACAAGTAAGACATGCAAGTAGCCAGCTAAAGCTTTAAAGCCAGTCGTAGCAATGGTTGATGATACCAAGCCAAAAATCCCGATTGGCGCTAAACGGATCACCACACGCACAAGGTTAGTTACCGCATCTGCAAAATCTTGTGTTAATGCTTTAGTCGTATCACTTGCATGGCGTAACGCTAAACCTAAGCCAATAGCCCAAGCTAAAATCCCCATATAATTGCCGTTAATCAGTGCATCTACAGGGTTAGCCACCACATTAATTAATACACCTTTTAAGACTTCAGCAATATTTTCAGGTGGCGATAGCTGTGAATTATTGACAACTAGCGTTAATACTGAGGGAAACACAAAGCTTGCCACTACTGCTGTTAGTGCAGCAAAGAAAGTCGCCAGCAGATAAAGCACTAATATGGGACGTATACTGGTTTTTTGTCCTTGACGGTGGTTGGCAATCGAAGCCATAACCAATACCCAGACTAAAACAGGCGCAACGGCTTTTAAGGCACTAATAAATAAGTTACCTAATAAGCTCATCATTTTAGCCACTTCTGGTGCTAACCAAGCCAGTAAAATACCCGCAATTAAACCAGCAAGTATTTGTTTAACGAGACTTCCCTGAAAAAGCAGGTTAAGTACTCTGGATTGTTGTTTATCCATAGTTATTCCATTACTTAAAATAATATTTAAAAAAGCAATTGTGTGCTTGCTTTTGCCAGTATAAGGAAATGAATCTTGCTGAAAAGCTTATTTTGCAAAATATACATCATTAGCTATTTTTGTTAACAACAAAATAACACAATTGTGATCATAATAGGATTTTGTTCTTTTTAACGTACAGTCCACAAATGAAAGAAATTATTATTATCATAAGGTTAGATTTAATCGTTAAATAAAAAACTAACTCTTATACTATTTACCTTGATTTTTCTTAATCACTTGATGAGTTTAATTTTAACTTTTTAATAACATTTAAATCAATTTAACTAGCCAATTGGCAACTTTAAAACACTTTTTTTGATGAATAAATAACCATGACATTAGCTTCAATCAGCAAGGAAAAATAATGCTTTTTTATCTCAGTAAAACATCATCATAGTAATTCTATTATTACGTTTTCTTAAGGTTTTTTCTTTAAAACAACGTATCCTAAACTGGAAAACAAAAGTGAATGTCTTTTTTCAAATATTCTTGCTCAATGAAGCGCTTGTAGGGTATTTAAGTGAAAAAATTTTCTGTCTAGTTTTTATTGATTTTGTTAGAGTGTTGCTGTTTTAAACAATGAAAAATAAACCCTATGATATGTATTACGGGTAAATAGATAACAAGAGAGAATGTTTTTGTATTTACCCCCGAATGACTCAGTTTTAGGAAGCCTTTTATATGGAAATCGTAAGAGAGCTGTTCTTGGCGCTTTGGCATCAAGATTACGAAACCTTAGCGAATCCCTCACTGCTTTGGATTATTTACATTTTATTATTCAGCATACTATTCCTAGAAAACGGAGTACTACCCGCAGCTTTCTTACCAGGAGACAGCTTATTAATTTTAGTGGGTGTGTTAATTGCTAAAGGAACCATGGATTTTCCATTAACCTTACTTATTCTAACGGCAGGTGCTAGCTTAGGTTGTTGGCTGGGTTATCTGCAAGGGAAGTGGCTTGGTAACACCCGACTTGTACGAAGTTGGTTATCACATTTACCAGAACACTACCACCAACGAGCCCATGGACTTTTCCATCGACATGGCTTGGCGGCGTTACTTATTGGTCGTTTTCTCGCTTTTGTTAGAACATTATTGCCGACTATTGCCGGCCTTGCTGGCTTACAAAACTGTCGTTTTCAAGTTTTTAATTGGCTAAGTGGTCTGTTATGGGTTGGTATTTTAACCACCTTAGGCTATTTATTAGGAAATAGTCCGTTATTCCGCCAATATGAGCATCATTTAATGAATTTTCTGATGCTACTGCCTGTTTGTTTATTAGTGATTGGCCTAATCGGGAGTGTATGGGTCGTCATTAAGAAGAAAAGTAAACAGAGTAATCAACCGTAATCTATCGCTATTTCTATTATTTTCTATAGCGTTAATATTTAGCATCTTAAAGCCTGTTTTATGATTAAAACAGGCTTTTGTTTTTTATTTCAAGCTATTACTGATTATTTTTTTAATATCACCCTTGGCAAGAATAAGACTTTTCTCTTTTTTAGGGAATTAAGTCATTATTTAATTTTATTATATGGTAAATCTAGTCTATTGTTATAGGTATAACCTCATATCTTGATTAAAGGAGTTACTCATGTCACACCAACGTTCAAATGAAGATCTGCGTAGTGAATTAAAATCTCTGGCTGATACTCTAGAAGAAGTTCTGAACTCCTCGGCAGATAAATCAAAAGAGGAATTACAAAGTTTACGAGAAAAAGCTGAATATGCGCTACGTGGCTCTCGTGCAAAACTCAGTGATGCAGGTAGAGAAATCGTCGATAACACTAAAGAAATGGCGGGTAAAGCGGACAACTATGTGCGTGAAAACCCATGGACAGGTGTTGGTATTGGCGCGGCAGTAGGTGTCGTACTCGGTGTTCTACTTTCGAAACGTTAATCCATAATGAGTGATACTCAAAGACCACAGGGCCCCGCATCCGGGGTTCTGAATTCTCTTAGTCGTATTGGCGCTGTTATCGTTGGCATGGTTGAAACCCGCCTAAAATTAATCGCCATCGAACTAGAAGAAGAAAAAATTACACTTATTCAGCTTATTTTAATGGCGGGGATCACCTTATTACTCACCGCCTTTGGCTTAATGAGTCTACTTATTCTCCTCTTTTGGGTGATCCCACCTGAATATCGTATTCATGCTTTAGCGATTACAACGGCTATTTTGCTAGTTGGTGCCTTAATAGGTGCTATCATGACATTGAGAAAAGCCCGCAATTCAACGCTGTTAGGTGATACTCGCCAACAACTAGAATTAGATAAGCGTCTTTTGGAGCAATATCGCGATGAGCAAACAAAATAGACGCACCTTAGCATTAGCAAGACGCAAAAAGCTGTTGTTGGATGAAATTCAACAACAGCGCACTCAATTAGCGCAAGAGGGGCAAACATGGTTAGAGGTCACAGCACCTTATGATAAAGCATGGAATATCTTAACCTCGTTAAAACCTATCTTGTTAATAGGGGCAAGCGTGGTATCTCTTTATAGCATTAAGCACCCTAAAAAACTGGTTCGTTGGGGACGACGGGCGATAGGCGCTGTTGGTTTAATACGTACATTACAGAAGTCTGTCAAAAAAACCGCTGACTAAACATCAATTTTTTTGTGTAAGAATGTTAATTCTTCTTAATATCCTCCATATTATTTTTTCTTTATTGTATATCTCAAGCCAAACAGTGGTTATTTACACTAAAAACTGGCAATTAAACAAATAAAATACAGATATATTAAATAATATAAAATTTTATCAGGAATAAACATCATGAAGAATTTTGAAAACATTGCCTTATTAATCGCACGTATTCTCATGCCAATTTTATTTATCAGCGCAGGGTATGGAAAAATTGAAGCCTATGAAGGTACGCAACAGTATATGCAATCAATGGGTGTTCCGGGAGCCTTATTACCTTTAACCATTTTATTAGAGTTAGGGGGTGGATTAGCCATATTATTCGGTTTCTTAACTCGCACAACGGCTATCTTTACCAGTGTATTTACGCTGTTAACCGCACTACTGTTCCACACTAACTTTGCAGAAGGTGCAAATCAGTTAATGTTTATGAAAAATATGACTATTGCGGGTGGCTATTTATTACTGGTTATCACAGGTCCGGGTAAATGGAGCTTAGATCGCCTATTTAAGAAAAATTGGTAATAATAGATTTAATAATAAAAAGATCCTCTAGGGGATCTTTTTTAATTGCATTATCAAACTCTAGCGAACAAACTATTTTTTATCCGCGGCAAAGAGTTTAGGAATTTCGCGTAAACACCAGGATTTAGCTTCTCCCATACTGTCTCTGCGCCACGCCATAATAATATTATTTTCATGATGATATTCAGGGCCAACCACACGCAAACGCCCCTCTTTTAAATCATCTTCAATTAAATCAATAGGCATAGTAGCAACCCCTAAACCGGCAATTAATGCTCGACGTTTATCTTCAATCGAACTCACCGTTAAACGACGCTGTTTATCTAATAACAGTACAGTTAAAACAGGTCGTTCTCTTGCGGTATCGGCGATAGCAATACCGCGATATTTTAAGCGAGTTTCTTCTGCAAGTGGTTCAGGTTCATTATGGATAGGGTGATCAGGGCTGGCAACATAGACACTAGTGGTATTATATAAAGGGCGGAAATTGATTTCTGATGAAGAACGAAAATGCATATCCGGTGAAATAACAATATCACATTTACCACTTTCTAAGCTTTCCCATGCCCCAGCAAGCACTTCGGTGACTAAAGAGAGTTGTGTATTTGATTTTTCAGCTAATTTTTCAACTAACGGGAATAAGCGAGATGCGGGTGTTAATGCTTCACACACAATCGTAATATGTGGCTCCCAACCGCGAGCTAGCGCTTCAGCATCAGAAGTTAATTTATCTGCAGCTTCAAGAAGAATACGCCCTCTTTCAAGTAACATTCTTCCCACATTAGTAAATTTAGTTCGATGTCCTGAACGGTCAAATAGCACAACATCCAAATCTTCTTCTAATTTCTGCATGGTATAACTGAGTGCTGATGGGACGCGATTTAGCTCATCAGCGGCGGCAGCAAAACTTCCTCTACGATCAATGGCATCCATCACTCGTAGAGATTCCAATGTAATGGCTTTATCTTTACTCATTATACTTATCTCTATCAAATAATTTGATTATTGGCACCAGATTAACTTGCTAACAATCTACAGTCCATATCTCTATGATGAATATATTGATTAATCGACTCGAAAAGTACCGCGATGATAAAATACAGAACAGCACAACAGTGTGGCAAAGCGGACTATGGCTGGCTACAAGCTCGCTACACATTCTCCTTTGGCCACTATTTCGATCCTCATTTTTTAGACTATGGCACATTAAGAGTACTGAACCAAGAAGTGCTCGCACCAAATTCTGAGTTTAAAGCAAAAACCTATCCTCATGTGGATGTCGTCAACCTGATCTTAAGAGGTGAAGCGACTTATCTTGATAATATGGGGCGAACACTTACCGCCAAACAAAACGAGTGTTTATTAATTTCGCCTCATAATACAGAAACTTACATTGAAAGAAATAGTAGTCCAGATACCCCATTAACTCGTATTCAATTATGGCTAAACGCGTGTCCACAACAAGAGAGCATCGCTTCACAAAAATTAGCTTTAAATGAAGATTTAAAATATCAATTATTGGCTTCCCCATCAGGGGGTAATGGCAGTTTGATGCTAAGGCAAAATATCTGGCTCTATCATATTAATTTAGCGCAAGGGGATGAAATAACCTTGCCGATACAGGGTCAGAAAGGCTATTTGCAATCTATCAAAGGCGGTGTCCATTTCCAAACCTCAGAGCAAGAGCTTGGGGAAATCCGTTGTGGTGATGGTGCTTTTATTCAAGATAGCAATATGCTAGCGCTAAGATGTCAAAAGGCTTTTCGTGGTCTTTTTATTGATATCGTTTCTTAATCAGCTAGCGATATCAGCGAGCAATCATTTATCATCACACTAGCAATAGCAATAAAGCAGAAAACCCTCGAGCCACAGAGTGAATCGAGGGTTTTATATAAGGTGAGTTGACCGTTAAGCCGGGTTCTGTCGTGGACAACCATTCATCTAGGCCAGAACTTGCGCGCTGGCTCCAGCAACCTACCCGGGTTCAATGCGGGCCGCACCATAAGAACCCCTATTTGGTCTTGCTCCGGGTGGAGTTTACCATGCCACAAACTGTTACCAGTTGCGCGGTGCGCTCTTACCGCACCCTTTCACCCTTACCTGATCCTGTAAACAGGCCATCGGCGGTTTACTCTCTGCTGCACTTGTCGTAGGCTCGCGCCTCCCAGACGTTATCTGGCACCCTGCCCTGTGGAGCCCGGACTTTCCTCCCCTCTATCCGTCTCCCCGAAGGGACAACGATAAAGCAGCGGTTGTCTAGTCAACTCAGGGGGCGGATTATAAGGATTTTCCGCGTTAATGTATAGCGAAAGAAACAAAAAATCGTTTTACTGATCTTGTTCCGCTTCATTTTGCGCAATGACGTGTTTGTACAACGCATTTTTCTTCACGCCATAAATCTCAGCGGTAACTGCTGCCGCCTTTTTCAAAGGTAACTCTTTTTGTAAAATCGCCAATGTGCGTAAGACTTCTGGGGCAAAATGGTCTTCTTGTGGCTTTTGATACCCTTCCACAATTAATACCATTTCCCCTTTACGGCGATTTTCATCTTCACGAACCCAGTTAAGTAATTCCCCAACAGGCATTCCTTGAATGGTTTCCCACGTTTTGGTTAATTCTCTTGCCAATACAACATAGCGCGCTTCCCCCCAAACCGTCACCATATCCGCTAAACTATCTAATAAACGGTGGGTGGACTCATAAAAGATTAAAGTACGAGGTTCTTGTGCTAAATCACGCAAACAATCTTGACGACTTTTTGTTTTTGCTGGTAAAAAACCTTCATAACAAAAACGGTCAGAAGGTAATCCGGCGGCTGATAGCGCGGTAATCGCCGCACATGCCCCAGGTAATGGCACCACTTTTATACCGTTTTTGCGACACTGATTGACTAAATGATAGCCGGGATCATTAATTAATGGTGTACCTGCATCAGAGACTAATGCGATACTTAGCCCTTGTTGTAATTTGCTAATTAATTGATCTGCTTTTTGCTGTTCATTATGATCATGTAACGCAAACAAACGTGCGTTAATGGCAAAATGCTGTAATAGAAGCCCTGTATGACGGGTATCTTCTGCAGCTATTAAATCGACATGAGACAGCACATCAAGTGCCCGCTGGGTGATATCGCCCAGATTACCAATGGGTGTGGGTACTATGTACAGTGTGGATGTCGTTACCGCTGCTCGATTAGGTTGATTCATTGTTTATTCCGAATGACCGATTTAAAATTGAGCATAATTATAAAACATCACTGGGTACAGTATGCTTTCCTCAATTTTTGTGCGTTTTAAAACAGGTTTATCCTATACTGCAATACTTTCTGCCTTGATTATGTCAGGTTGTACCCTGACGGGGCAACAACAACAGCCACTGACACCTGCTGAAAAAGCGCAAGTGGAAATGAAACAATTTCAGAAAGTCATTGATGATGCGAACGGACAAGCCTCTTTAGATGTGATCCGTGCCTATATTGGCCTAGAACCCCTTATCACTGATCCTGTATTACATCAGCAAAATATTGATGATACTTGGTTAACACTCACGAAGCTTACACCTGAACAACGTCGTAGTGTGGTAATCAAAGCTGATGAAAATACATTACAAGGCTGGTTAGATTTACTCAACACTTATGAATATAACCAAGATGATGCGGATAAATTATCCCAAGCAATACGCGAATGGCAAACACGCTATCCACGCAATCCAGGAGCGCTAACATTACCGACGCTGTTATTGCGCCAATCACAATCTGCCGTCAGTAATAGCGGAAAAATCGCATTATTATTACCGTTAACAGGACAAGCTAAAGTGTTTGGTAATGCTATTATGCAAGGCTTTACCGATGCTAAAGAAGGTTTACCTCAAGTTCAAGCTAACGCAGCGCCAGAAGCCCCCCAACAAGATAGTTTAGCTTCCATTTTAGCAGAATTAGGTATTTCATCTCCGAATGCAGACACAGCAACAACGGAAAACGATAATTCAACGGATGATAATACAGCGGAAGGCGCTGAAAATAGTGATGCTACTTCAGCAAAAGAAACCGAAGCCTTTGCGGGTAATAGCCGCGTGCAATTAGATCCTATTGTCCAAAATAATCGCCAAGTGATTATGTATGATACCAATAGCCAACCCATTGATCTGTTACTGAAACAAGTGCAACAAGAGGGTGCTGATTTAATTGTGGGGCCACTATTAAAACCCGAAGTGATCAAAACTATTGAGTTAAAAAGTGGTTTACCTGTTTTAGCACTAAATGAAGTTGATAATATTCCTCTTGCTACTACAGTGTGTTTCTTTTCACTTTCCCCAGAAGATGAAACTCGTAATGCGGCTCAACACTTACGCCAGCAACAAAAATCTAACCCACTCATTATCGTTCCTGACAATAAATTCGGTCAAAGAATGGCACAAACTTTTGCGGATGAGTGGCAGCGTAGCGGGGGTGGAACCGTCTTACAACAAACTTTCGGCTCTCTTGATAGTCTAAAAAGTTCAATTAATCGTGGCGTGGGTATTCGAATGACAGGAACCCCTGTATTGCCAACAGATAATGCACCACTGCCATTAGATACCGCTTCAATGCCAACAACAAACGGTGCTATCGATTCTGTGTATATCATTGCCACTAGCGATGAGTTAACATTGATTAAACCAATGATTGATATGGCAATCAGTACCAAAAAACGCCCACCGATTTATGTCAGTTCACGCAGTAATCAAGGGGGAATGGGGCCAGATTTTCGTATGGAAATGGACGGTATCCAATTTAGTGATATTCCTCTTATGACGGGAGCAAATTTACCGTTAATGCAAAAAGCATCCAGTAAATTTGCGAACGATTACTCATTAATGCGCCTTTACGCTATGGGTATTGATGCATGGTCATTAGCAAACAATTACAATGAACTCACCAAAGGAACCTTACAGTTCAATGGTGTTTCTGGCTCTTTACGTGTGGAAGATAATTGCACTATTTATCGACAACTCCCATGGATGCAATTTAAACAAGGTAAAATTGAACCTGTGGGACAATAAGTAAGCAATTTCCCCCATAAACCGCCTCTTTGAAGTCTCCATCCAGATAAGGAGCTGACTTTATCTTGAGGCGGTTTATTTATAAGAGATAACATCAGGAAATCATGGATGATTATTCCTAAAAGTACTTATCTAGTCGGACAATATTATGAGAGAAAAGCGTTAAATTACTTGCGCCAACAAGGGTTAAAGTTAATTGAGCGTAATGTCCGATATCCCTGTGGAGAAATTGATCTTATTATGCAGGGTAATAGAACATGGATATTTGTTGAAGTCCGCTTTCGGCGTAGTGCACAATTTGGTGATGCAATCAGCTCAGTGACCTACAGTAAACGGCGCCGCTTATGGTACGCCGCCAATTGTTGGTTAGCTCAACGCCAACAAAGTATCGAGACGGTTAACTGTCGCTTTGATATTTGTGCATTTGATCAACGCCAGTTAATATGGCTAAAAAACATTCTCGATCATACGGAATTTATTCGTTAAATTAGATTATATAGGTCTTAACGTGCTTGATAGAATAAAAGTCTGCTTTACAGAGAGTATTCAAACTCAAATTGCAGCAGCAGAAGCGTTACCCGATGCCATTTCCAGAGCTGCCATGATGATGGTTCAATCTTTGTTAAACGGACATAAAATATTAAGCTGTGGCAACGGTAGCTCAGCAGCAACGGCTCAACGCTTTGCTGCTAGTATGATCCATCGTTTTGAAACAGAGCGCCCAAGTTTACCGGCATTATCTTTAAATACCGACAGTGTTGTGATGACCGCCATTATGGGAAATCAGCAACATGATGAAATTTATGCCAAACAAGTACGGGCATTAGGGCAAGCAGGTGATGTACTGTTAGCTATTTCCACTCATGGTAATAGCAGAAGCATTATTAAAGCTGTTGAAGCCGCTGTTACTCGAGATATGACCATTGTTGCACTGACTGGCTATGATGGCGGTGAGCTTGCTGGATTACTAGGCCCTCAAGATGTGGAGATCAGGATCCCCTCTCAACGTACAGTCAGAATACAGGAAGTGCAGATGTTAACGGTCAATTGTCTCTGCGACTTAATTGATAATACATTATTCCCACATCAGGATGACTAAGGAGTTACTATGAAATTGCTTCCGATTACCGCAGTACTTTGTTCCGCGCTATTGCTACAAGGCTGTATTGGTGCCGCTGTTGTGGGTACTGCTGCCGTTGCTGGCAAAACCGCAACCGATCCTCGTTCATTAGGACAACAAGTTGATGATGGCACATTGGAAGCCCGAGTTTCTGGTGCTCTAAATAAAAACCAACAGATCAAGAACAGTAATGCGCGCATTGTCGCCACCGCTTATCAAGGTAATGTATTGTTAACTGGGCAAAGTCCAGATATGTCGGTTGCTGAGACGGCCAAACAAGTTACCAGCAAAGTGGAAGGAGTAAACAATGTTTATAATGAAGTTCGCCAAGGTGAGCCTGTGACATTAGGCACTGCTTCTTCAGATACATGGTTAACCACTAAAGTACGTTCACAAATTTTAGCTAGCGATGCCGTCAAATCATCTTCCGTAAAAGTGATCACCGAAAATGGCGAAGTATTCTTGTTAGGGATATTGACCCGTCAAGAAGGGGCTGCAGCCGCTAAAATTGCCAGCGAAACCAAAGGTGTTGTTAAAGTAACAACGGCATTTACCTATCTAAACTAAATATATCGCTGATGGGTATCACGTGGTGATAGCGTATTATTTTACCAGTATCGGTCATTGTAACAGCGATAACCGATACTGGTACTCATAGTGATTAACGTCTCAACATACCCTTATCAATAATAAAATCGATAATCGTCTCTAAACCTACTTTCTCTTTTAAGTTAGTAAAAACATAAGGTTTCACAGGACGCATTTTTGCTGTATCCGCTTCCATCACTTCTAATGACGCTCCCACATAAGGCGCAAGATCGATCTTGTTGATCACCAGCAGATCAGAATGTGTGATCCCCGGCCCCCCCTTGCGAGGGATCTTCTCACCTTCTGCAACATCAATAACATAAATAGTAAGATCAGCCAATTCAGGGCTAAAGGTCGCACTTAAGTTATCTCCGCCACTTTCGACAAAAACAATATCTAAGTTTTTATGGCACATCGCCAACTCTTCTACGGCAGCCAAATTCATTGAAGCATCTTCACGAATAGCCGTATGAGGACATCCTCCTGTTTCAACACCAATGATCCGATCAGCATCAAGAGCCTGCGCACGAGTTAAAATTTTTGCATCTTCTTGTGTATATATATCATTGGTAACAACGGCGATTTGGTAACTATCGCGCATAGCTTTACAAAGAACTTCTAATAGTGCTGTTTTTCCTGATCCAACAGGGCCACCAACACCAATACGCAGTGGTTGATTATATTCTTGCATCTCTTTATCTCATGAACGAAAAAGTCGAGTATATTGAGTTTCATGGCGACTACTGGCGATCACTTGAGCTGGCGTAAAACTGCCAATATCCTCTTGTGGCCAATGTGCCGATAACTCAACAATAGCGGGGATCTGCTCAGCTAGAGCAAACAATATTTTTTGCCCTGCGCTTTGCCCTAATGGCACCAGTTTTACCCCAGACATCACCGTATTTTCTAACCAGCCCCAAACATAGGCACAACAGAGCTTTTCACTATCGATATGCCAATGCACGGCAGCTAACGCAAACGCCATTAATTGCGTCTGTTTAACCCGCTGTTGTAACGTATCGTCTAATTCAATGCCTAATTGAGGAAGTAAACGGGCAAAAGCGATCCCCCGTTGACGCTCTTCCTGCCTTAACTCTTTGGTTTCGCGACTTGCGACCATAAAGTCACACCAATATTTCACTGTATCGCTATCACCCTTTGCCAAACTCGTTTGTAATTGCCGCAATATAGGAAGCTCGAGTGTGGCTAATGTTCCGGTCATTTGTGCGCTTAACCAATCTGACAAGGTTTCTGCTGAGCATACCCAACCTTTTTCAATGGCCCACTCTAACCCTTGAGAATAAGTAAAAGCACCTACCGGAAGAGAGGGGCTAACTAATTGATATAAGCGCAGATCAGCTAGCATCATGCACCTCCTTTGATGATCGCTGTGCCATTAATGGTGGTGATCATGGTGGTGGTGATGACCACCGGATGATCCACCATAAGCCCCCGGCTCAGGTTGGTATTTTTCTAAGCCAACCACCACCGTAGCCCCTAAGCCGCGAGCCATATCATCTAATACATGATCGTGAAAATAACGACACCAACCTGCTTCTATTTGCAATGGTACATGTCGGTTACCTAAGTGATAACAAACACGAGCAAGCAATAATGGATCGTCACTATAAACCGTTGATACTTGCTCTTTAGCCGCCTCAATGGTGACAACATCGCCCTCTTCTGACAGCAGAATATCCCCCTCTTTAAGTACGGTGCCTCGAGGCAAAAATAGCCCGGCTTCTTGCCCGTCACTTAAAGCCACTTTTAAGCGACTTTTGGTGCGCTCATCCATGGTAAGACAAAGGGTTAACTTTGGCTTTTCTGTAGAGGTTAGTTCAAGCGCTTTTTGTTGATCAATAATCTGAGTAAATTTTTTCATTCAATAAATTCTCAATAAAAACGCTGGTTAAAATAAGAAATAGCGTTGAGCCATCGGTAATTCAGTCGCTGGCTCACAAACCAGTGGTACACCATCCGCTTTAACAATGTAAGTTTGTGGATCTAATTCGATATGAGGAACATAGTTATTGTGGATCATCGAAGCTTTTGTGATATGACGACAGCCCTCCACACGACCAATTAAGCTTTTTAAGCCTAATTTTTCTGGCACTCCCGCCTCAATACCCGCTTTTGACATAAAGATCATCGACGTTTGATATTTGGCTTTTCCTAGACAGGCATACATTGGACGATAATGAACCGGTTGCGGTGTTGGAATAGCCGCATTAATATCCCCCATTGGCGCATAAGCGACCATACCACCTTTTATGATAAGTGCCGGTTTGACGCCAAAGAAAGCAGGATCCCATAGCACGATATCCGCAAGTTTACCTTTTTCTATTGATCCCACCGTATGAGCAATGCCATGTGCCAGTGCCGGGTTAATCGTGTATTTAGCGATATAACGTTTAATACGATTATTATCATTATCTGCGCTATCACCCGCTAATGTGCCTCGTTGCAATTTCATTTTATGTGCACACTGCCAAGTGCGTAAGATAACTTCTCCGACTCGTCCCATGGCTTGTGAGTCTGACGACATCACCGAAATTGCCCCCATATCATGTAAGATATCTTCTGCAGCAATGGTTTCGCGACGAATACGAGATTCAGCAAATGCCACATCTTCAGGAATAGAGGGATCGAGATGATGACAGACCATCAACATATCAAGATGCTCGTCCACGGTATTAATGGTATAAGGCATCGTTGGGTTGGTTGATGCAGGTAAAATATTGGGCTCTCCTACCGACTTGATCACATCAGGGGCATGACCGCCACCTGCGCCTTCGGTATGGAATACATGGATCACTCGACCGGCAATGGCTTTTACTGTCTCTTCATAAAAACCACCTTCATTTAAGGTGTCAGAGTGAATAGCCACCTGTACATCCATTTCATCGGCGACATTAAGGCAATTGTGAATTGCCATTGGCGTTGCCCCCCAGTCTTCATGTATTTTAAGACCTATAGCACCCGCTGTTATTTGTTCGCGGATTGCTTCGGGCTGACTGACACAACCTTTGCCAAATAAACCCACATTAATAGGTAATTCATCCACCGCCTCTAACATGCGGTACATATTCCAAATACCGGGGGTAACTGTGGTTGCATTAGTACCCGCCACAGGGCCTGTTCCTCCACCAATAAAGGTGGTTACGCCAGAAACGAGACCTTCTTGGGCTTGTTGCGGACAAATAAAGTGGATATGGGTATCAATACCACCAGCAGTGACAATTTTACCTTCTCCCGCAACAACTTCTGTTCCGGGGCCAATGACAATATCCACATTGGGCTGAACATCTGGATTACCTGCCTTGCCAATACCGACAATACGGCCATCTTTAATGCCAATATCTGCTTTTACAATGCCCCAATAATCTAAAATAATGGCATTGGTGATCAGAACATCGACACACTCAGCACTAACAACTTGGCTTTGCCCCATACCATCACGAATAACTTTACCACCACCAAATTTGACCTCTTCGCCATAAGTGGTGAAATCTTTTTCAATTTCAAGAAACAGCTCGGTATCTGCTAATCGCAAACGATCGCCTGTTGTTGGGCCAAACATATCCGCATAAGCTTGACGTGAGATAGTTTTCATTTTTTCTCACTCTCCAATTTACCCATCACTTTGCCATGAAAACCATAAATTTCACGTTTTCCTGCAAAAGCCACTAACTCAACAGTGCGACTTTGACCGGGCTCGAAGCGCACAGCCATACCAGCAGGAATATTTAAACGAAAACCTAATGTCTCTTCTCGTGCAAACCTGAGTGCCTCATTCACTTCATAAAAGTGGTAATGAGAGCCGACTTGTACAGGTCTATCGCCATGATTAGCCACCTGTATGGTTTTTGTCTCGCGACCAGCATTCAGTTCAATATCGCCTAATGCTGCATTAACTCTAATTTCACCGGGGATCATGTTATTACCTACACAATAGGTGAGTGAATTGAAACCAATTTGGTGCCATCGGGGAAAGTGCACTCTACTTGAACATCTTTTATCATCTCTGGCACCCCTTCCATTACTTGCTCTGCGGTTAAAACAGTACGTCCTTCACTCATTAATTGAGCAACTGTTTTCCCCTCTCGTGCGCCTTCCATAATGGCGCAGCTAATCAAGGCGACAGCTTCAGGGTAATTAAGTTTTAATCCCTTAGCTAAACGTCTTTCTGCAACAAGGCCTGCAGTAAAAAGCAGTAATTTATCTTTTTCTCTTGGTGTTAATTCCATTTCTGCTCCTAAAATAAACGATTATGTCGCCCAGATCCGCGGTGGCTCAGGGCAATAACCTAGCCAGTGCTGTCTGACGATTTGCCATACTTGCGCAAAACACGCCATCATCGGCTCGGTTTGCGTCCCTAATACACGTAAAACTAAAATGCCATCAACATCCGTTAAACCATATTCAACTAGGGGATTTACCTTCTCTAAATGGTGTTGAATAATCTCTTTTAATGCATCGGTTGCAGGATAAATATAAAGCGAGCCAAACATAGGAAATTCACGCATTGCGGCAGCTTGTTTTTGTAAGCCTTCAACCCGCATTGACTCTGTTAAAATTAATCTCTCATCAACATAAAAATTTAAGCGCCCTTTTACCTTGCCAGTTTCAAACCACTCATTTAAAACTGGGCGTCCAAAACACTGCATTTCCCAGCCGATAAATTTCGCTGATGAGGCTAAATGAATATGTGTGGTTAAACACACTTGAGCATCAGGAAAAAAGATATTCTCTTGGGGTAACCACTCTAAAAAGCCCTCTTGTGCAACCGTCAATGTCTGCGTTTGCGATGCAGTGCCTCCTGCACTACGATAAAATTTTGTCGCCCCCGGCGTTGTTAATAGGGCATGTGCGTAAGGTTGCACATTAATATTAATGGATAACGTATCACCACCGACCACCCCACCAGGAGGATGCAACAAATAGGTATGTGCAACACCTTGCTCTGGATAAAAAGGTCGCTGAACCATTAAGGGGCCGAGATGACGTTTTTCAGTAAGACATGTCTTTCCTCGCTTTAACTCATATCGTAAAGCGATGTCAGCAAGCCAACCCTTCTCAGAAAAGTCAGGCATACCCACTCCTGCCAACTTGGCAAAATTGATCAAATAAATCAGGAAATAGACGAATATATACCGCACTACCCATCAGATTATGTCATTCAATATCACCGAGAAAATAATGAAATGAATGTTGGGTAGGGTGTGAATAAAGATAAATTGCATTTTCCTCAAACAGGATAAAGCGCTCCATCAATGCCGCGCGATTTTACACCGAGTTTCAAAAAATGCGTTTTAAATAAACAGCAATTTGTTTAGAAAAAATAACAATGGTAAAAATAAAAGTAAAAAATGAACAGATATCGATATTGTTATTGCTCAGCAACAAGATTATATTCTGAGCCACTCTTATACTATTCGGTATAACGACGCGGTTTCGCAATAGGAATATTGTGATAATAAAACCCATGCTTACTGCTTATAAGTTCACAAATTAAGTGGTTAACTTTAAGCTTTGTTTATTTTAACCCATGTTCATTTTGAACTTGCCTGTGGTATATCTAAGACAATGGAATACAAACACATACTTTCTTCTAACCAAATATCCTTAAAAACGTTTTACATCGAAAACCCGATGATCGCGATGGTATATGGTGCAAAAGGTGAGATTTGTATTAATGGGCAAACTATCACAGTCACCACTAATCTCACGTTGATTATTCCTAAATATAGTCAAGTTTCTTGTGATGTGACAAATTTTTTCCCGACCAAACCGATTGAATTACATACCTTAGTACTGTCTGAAACTGAATTACAATCTGTGTTCTCTTTACTTAAACCATTAATAAAATCAGGGGCGCCGATTACTCGTCATCTTCCTGATTATCATCTATCAACACCTGAGGTGGTTAAAACTAATTTTACGTTACTTCAGCAATGTCTACCGCTTGAACATGGCACCCCCTCTCAAGAGACCCTGTTTATGCAACAGAGCCTCTTTTTTATTTTGCTGGCGGTTTATCACGAAGGGGTCGATATTCTTAATATTTTTCGTTTTAATTATGATGAGCCAAAAAACCAGGCGATTACTCATCTAATAACACAAGATCCGCAACGTAAATGGCATTTAGAGGATGTAGCAAAAACGCTCTATACTACGCCATCAACATTACGTCGCCATTTAAGTAAAGAGGGCGTTTCGTTTTGCCAATTACTGTTGGATGTCAGAATGGGGATCGCATTAAATTACCTCACCTTTTCTAACTATTCTGTGTTTCAAATTAGTCATCGCTGTGGTTTTGGTAGTAATGCTTATTTTTGTGACGCATTTAAACGTAAATATGGTATGACACCATCGCAATTTCGCACTCAATCCCGCCAAGCAAACGATCCGAATGCAATAGCCACAATGGCGTCACAAAATGACGAATCAATAAAAAAAGTATTTTAATGGTTATAACAACGCATTTTTGCTTAAAAACGAAGTTCCTCCCATTAATCGCATTTGATTTAAGATCCACTGCTGTCGTTTTAGCAAATACGCGGAAGGCTTATTAACATGAAGAATATGTGGATTAGGTAAAACAGCGGCTAATAAAGCCGCCTCATGGGCGGTGAGTTGTTTAGCAGGCTTGCGAAAATAGTGCTGAGAAGCCTGCTCAACCCCAAAAATACCGTCGCCAAACTCTACGATATTCAGATAAACGGTTAAAATACGTTTTTTAGACCAAATCAGCTCCACCACTGGCGTCATTCCGGCTTCAAGTCCTTTTCTTATCCAACTGCGCCCATCCCACAAAAATAAGTTTTTGACCGTTTGTTGTGAAATAGTAGAGGCACCTCGTATCGTTTTTGAGCTTTGCAGGCTGTTTTGGAAAACTTTTTCAATCGCATCGAAATCAAATCCCCAATGTTTTGGAAAATTTTGATCTTCAGAGGCTATTACCGCTAAATAGATCTGTGGGGATATCTCATTTTCATTAACCCATGTAGAATGGGATACATAAGAAAAATCAAACTTACTCCACGAAGAAATTTGTCTTTGTAGCATTACAGCAGAAAAAGGCACCGGTAAAAAAGAAAACAGGACAACTATCCCTAACCATAAAGCAATTAGAATAATTAATAGTTTCTTTAACTTTCTCACTAGTACCATCTGCTGTATTCACTCTATTGTTATGCCATTTCTAGTACTTTTTTAACCAGCTTCTCAATGCCCACCTGAGCTTGTGCTATCGATTCTGCCAGCATATATGCAGGGGTGGTCACAACCCGATACTCATCATCAACCACTATTTCGTCGACAGGACAATTAATATGTATCCCTCCCATTTCGGTGATCATTTCTGCCGTTTTTGCATCATTACCAATGGTTAGTTTTACTGGGGCATTTAACATCTTTGGTAACATAACGGGGGCGATACACATTAAACCTAGTGGTTTTTTCTGTTGATGCATCTTTTGAACAAAAGTTAAGAGCTGTTGGTTAATTTCACACTGAACACCTTTCGTGGCGAAATTACATAAGTTCTTTGCTGCACCAAAACCTCCGGGGATAATTACCGCATCAAAGTTTTCAGCCTTAGCATCTGATAAAGGCGATATTTTTCCACGAGAAATACGTGAAGCCTCCTCCATCATATTCCTTTTTTCTGCTTTTTCTTCTCCAGTAATATGATTAATTACAGTAGGTTGAAAATCATTAGGTGAAAAATAATGAACCTCAGCTTTATTTTGGCTTAAAGCAAGCATTGTGAGCACTGATTCGTGAATTTCACTGCCATCAAAGACACCACAACCACTTAAAATTACCGCAATTGATTTCATATCTTTCTCCATTTGTAGTAGATTACTAGTTACCCATTTATAGGTGTAAACACCAATCGCCATCACATATTTAAATGTTTCTTGTAACAAAAAAACTTATATTTGCTATTTTGTTGCTTGTATGATGTATGGAATAGCTTCATCCTATTCGCCTATGTAATGATAATCAAAAAAGCGAGTAGAAAAGTTTCCCTGGTGTTGGCGCAGTATTCGCGCACCCCAACCTTCGGTTGGGGTTATTTTTTTCTAGCGTCTGCCAACCAGTTTCTTAAACTTTCTACATCCTTTCTCCAATCTCTTTCTAACTCATCTACCCATTCCTGAACATTATCCCACCATGCAGGTAATTCTGGAGATTGGATCTGTTTTGCCAGTTGCTGTAAATGTTTTAAACCTATAGAGCCTGCCGCGCCTTTGATTTTATGTCCTTCCTCAGTGATGCCCTTTTGATCACGTGCCGTCAGATTAGATTCAAGGACAGACAGGTAACTTGGCATCATCTTTTCAAAAACATCTAAACCATCCGTGATTAATTGAGGTCCGACAAGTTCGATGTATTGATTCAGCATGTCGATATCGAGTAACTCTTCATTTTTACTCAACAATTGAGGTGACTCACTCGATGTCACGGAAACCGCTTCATCTCCCCAGAATTTATTAATAATGGCTGTCAACGCATCCACAGAAAGCGGTTTACTGAGCACATCATTCATTCCAGCGTCTAAATACTCTTTTTTGTCTTTTAAGACATTGGCGGTTAAGGCAATCAATGGCGGCAATTCACTGCTATCAAACTCTTGACGTAATTTTCTTGAAATATCAAATCCGGTCATATCAGGTAATTGAATGTCTAACAATACTAAGTCATATTCACCCGGCTTAAACATTTGCAAAGCCTCTTGCCCAGTCATCGCCACATCTACCGTGTTGCCTAATTTTTCTAATACTGAACATGCTACGATAACATTTAGCTCAATATCCTCAACCAGTAAGATATTAAGGGCAGGAAGCAATAATTCATCATCCTCTTCAAAATCACTTTGCTCTTTAATCGCAGGAGCGACAATGGAAAGCGTAAAGATAGAACCATGCCCTAACTCACTCTCCACATGAATATCGCCTCCCATATGCTGTGCTAAGCGTTTTGAGACAGCAAGACCAATACCTGTTCCCGTTGCAGAACGTCCACCTTGACTGTCGTTGACCTGATAGTACATGGCAAAGATTTTCTCAAGTTCACCTTGAGGGATACCAATACCACTATCTTTCACCTCAAAGAACAACTTATCAGGCGCTTCTTGCCAAATGCGTACTTTAATTTCCCCTTCTTGGGTAAATTTCACCGCATTACCAATTAAGTTCCATAAGATTTGACGCAAACGAGTCCCATCGGTGGTAATTTTATGCGGTAACGTTTCTTGCGCTTCTAAGGTGAATTTTAACCCTTTAGGTTGGACTAATAATCCCGATAGGTTTTCTAAATCAGAGATAAATTCAGTAAAGTCGATAGGTTGGTTATCAAGCTGGATCTTTCTGCGCTCAATTTTATCCATTTCAATCACATCGTTAAAAATATTACCTAACGTTATGGCACTGACATGGATAGTTTTTAAGTAGTTGAGCTGTTCTGGTGATAATTCGGTATCCAATAAAATACGACTTAACCCCACAATCCCATTAAGCGGCGTACGTAGCTCATGGCTGATTGTAGAAATAAAGGTGGTCTTATCACGGCTAGCATTTTCTAACGCGTCTTGATAGCGCTTACGCTCTGTAATGTCACGTCCAAAGCCCATTAAGCCGTGACGCTTACCAATTCGGTCATAAAAGGGTACTTTGCGTAACTCAAAACACGCTTTACGCCCATCCGGATACACCAACCACTGCTCATAAGTGAGTGACACATTATGGCGAAAGACTTTCTCATCGGTTTCCATCACTTTGACGGCGATATCTTCGTCATACACATCCAGTGGTGTTAAGCCAATTAATTGCTTTTCACTTTTACCGGTCAATAGCTCTGTAGCACGGTTACAACCAGAAAATTCATTATCTTCGTTGCGATAGTAGACCAGATCTGGCGAGGCATCTAAGAAGGAGCGTAACAAGGAAGATTGTTGCTCTAGTTCAATTTGCGTCAATTCACGACGCTTCATTTCACTTTTGAGTTTTTCCAATAGTTCAAGATGGGCTTTTTCTACTTTTTCACGCTCTTGGATCTCTAAATTTAATTGCTCAATATTCTCTTTTAATTGTGAATTCAGCTCTAAGTCTCGCTGTCGCATTACGCCTAATTTATCGACCATCCGCGATAAACGACGTCGTGATTCTTCAAGTTGCTCTACCACCACGGAAAGAAAATAGACAGCCCAAGGGGTAATAATCAAACCAAAGAAGATAGAGCGTACCAGATCGATACTAGTGACATCACCGGCAAGTAGGAATGTCACGGCCATCTGTACGACCATCGCTAATACAACCAATGCGGATGCTAACAGTAATGAGAAGCGAATTAACCCTAGCCTCATCATTAAATCTACATAATATTGGGCAAGCCCTTTGAGCAATTTCATTGAAAACTCCAATAGATTGAATCTAGAGAATGATACCTTAAAAATACATTGACGAAGTGGTGAACATTCAGAAAATTGTAGCCAAAACACGATTTTTCACCTTGTATCTTGCCTTTGCATTATTTTGTATCAGTGATCCTCCTTTTCCCGAGGGTATTTATAAAAGCAATTTATAGAGGTATTACATAAATAATAGTTATATTCTTTACCAAAGAGAGAAATTAAAAAATGCAATTTGTCTTTTTTTAGATAAAAAGTATAAAAACAATAAAATACTAAAATAGATTAATAATTAAGATAAATTCACTGGCATTATCTAACATCAAAGAATGCAATAAAGCAGAACCCCATAAAAAAAGTGAGATAGCTCACACTCACTATCCCATAACCAATGAAATAATTTTCAAATAATATTTTTATTTATCAAATAATTAAAGAAAAAAAACACGCATCACGCTGGCTATAGTCAAATATCCTTGCTGATTGACCTGTTTTTTATTTATCGATAATTTGACTAGTAGCTTAGCAAAATAAAAAACCGAGATAGCAAAGCTAAAGACACCATCACCCGATGAGCACCCATAAATTTACCTACACCCTTGAGACAAAATCGTTCCTTTTGCGCTCGTTCTTGAGGTGCCCATAAACTGAGTAGGAAGCAAACTATGCTCTATCAAAAAACAGCGGAAAAAGAGAATTGTGGTTTTGGGTTAATAGCCCATATTGAGGGGAAAGCCAGCCATAAAATTGTCAGAAATGCGATCCATGGCCTTGCCCGTATGCAACATCGTGGCGCGATCCTTTCTGATGGAAAAACCGGCGATGGTTGTGGGTTATTATTACAAAAACCAACGCGTTTTTTTCAGTTAATTGCCGAGGAAAATGGCTGGCATTTAGCGAACAATTACGCAGTAGGCATGCTGTTTCTAAGCCAAGATAATGCTATCGCTGCACAGTGCCGTCAAATTGTTGAAGAAGAATTGCAACGAGAAACACTCTCTATCGTTGGCTGGCGTAAAGTACCAACTAACACAGATATTTTAGGCAGTATCGCCCTCTCTTCTTTACCGTCAATAGAACAAATTTTTGTCAATGCACCTGCCGGATGGCGTATTAATGATATTGAGCGCCGCTTATTTGTCGCTCGTCGCCGAATTGAAAAACGTATTACCGATAATGATTTTTATATTTGTAGCCTCTCTAATTTAGTGACTGTCTATAAAGGGCTGTGCATGGCAATTGATTTGCCTCGCTTTTTTACTGACTTAGCGGATTTACGGATGGAATCGTCCATCTGTCTTTTTCATCAACGTTTTTCCACCAATACCACCCCAAAATGGCCGCTTGCGCAACCTTTTCGCTATCTTGCCCATAATGGTGAAATCAATACCATTACCGGAAATCGTCAATGGGCAAGAGCAAGAGCCTATAAATTTCATACGCCGCTGATCCCCGATTTACAAACTGCGGCGCCTTTTGTAAATGAGAGTGGCTCAGACTCAAGCTCACTGGATAATATGCTCGAACTCTTTCTTAATGGGGGGATGGATATTGTCCGCGCTATGCGCCTATTAGTGCCGCCCGCATGGCAAAATAATCCACAAATGGATGATGATCTACGTGCTTTTTTTGATTTTAACTCTATGCATATGGAGCCTTGGGATGGACCTGCGGGGATCGTGTTATCTGACGGTCGCTATGCAGCCTGTACACTAGATAGAAATGGGCTACGTCCAGCTCGCTATGTTATCACGACCGATAATATTATTACCTGTGCTTCTGAAATTGGCATTTGGGATTATCAACCTGATGAAGTTCTAGAAAAAGGGCGTGTCGGCCCTGGCGAACTAATGGTAATAGATACTTATCAAGGTCGCATTTTACATTCTGCTGAAACTGACGAAGATTTAAAAAGGCGACACCCGTATAAACTTTGGTTAGAACGTAACGTTAAACGTCTGATCCCTTTTGAGCAATTGCCTGAGCCACAAGCGACAGGTGAGCGCGCTTTTGATGATAGCTTACTGGCGACATACCAAAAACAGTTCGCTTATAGCCAAGAAGAGCTGGAAACGATTTTGCATGTACTGGCTGAAAATGGGCAGGAAGCCACCGGCTCGATGGGAGATGACACGCCTTTTGCCGTACTTTCTCAGCGCCCACGCTTAATTTATGACTATTTTAGACAAAAATTTGCGCAAGTGACCAATCCGCCGATTGATCCATTAAGAGAAGCGCATGTGATGTCTTTAGCAACCTGTATTGGTCGCGAAATGAATGTCTTTAGTGAAGCGGAAGGACAAGCCCATCGCCTCAGTTTTAAATCACCCATTTTGCTTTATAGTGATTTTCAACAATTACTCAATCAAGAAAGCCCTTATTATTCATCCATCACGCTAGATATCACCTATCAACCGACTGAAAATAATTTAGAAACCGCACTACACATCTTATGTGAAACGGCGCAACAAGCGGTTAATCGTGGTGCAGTATTACTGGTTTTATCCGACAGAAATATCACTCAAGCGCGATTACCTATTCCTGCGCCTATGGCAGTAGGCGCGGTACAAAAAGCCTTGGTAGATAATAATTTACGCTGTGATGCCAATATTATTGTTGAAACTGCAAGCGCCCGTGATCCCCACCACTTCGCTGTACTATTAGGTTTTGGCGCAACCGCTATTTACCCTTACCTGGCTTATGAATCCTTAGCGCAACGAGTCGATAAAAAAATATTGTCGGGTACTTATGCGCAAGTCATGCTCAATTATCGTAATGGGATCAACAAAGGTCTGTATAAGATAATGTCCAAAATGGGGATCTCCACCGTTGCCTCTTACCGTTGCTCACAGCTATTTGAAGCCGTAGGGTTGCATGATAATGTCGTTAAACGTTGCTTCGATGGGGTTGATAATCGTATTAACGGTGCAGATTTTAGCGATTTTGAACAAGACTTATTTAATCTATCCAAACGTGCTTGGCTAACTCGCTATCCTCTAGACGCTGGTGGGTTATTAAAATATACCCATCAAGGAGAATATCACGCCTATAATCCTGATGTGGTTCAAGCGTTGCAAAAAGCGGTAAATAGTGGTGACTATGCTGATTACCAACATTATTCCCAATTAGTGCAACAACGCCCTATTACCACCTTACGTGATCTATTAGCTCTCAATGACACAACCCCTATTGCAATTGAAGATGTCGAAGCAGAAAGTGAACTGTTTAAACGCTTTGATACTGCGGCGATGTCAATTGGTGCATTAAGTAAAGAAGCCCATGAAGCCCTTGCGCAAGCAATGAATACCTTAGGCGGATTTTCAAACTCTGGAGAAGGTGGTGAAGATCCGGCACGCTACAACACCAACAAAGTTTCGCGTATCAAACAGATAGCTTCAGGTCGTTTCGGTGTCACGCCGTCTTATCTAATGAGTGCGGATGTATTACAAATCAAAGTGGCACAAGGGGCAAAACCCGGTGAGGGTGGCCAGTTACCCGGTGATAAAGTCACGCCTTATATTGCGCAACTGCGTTATGCCGTACCGGGCGTCACACTGATTTCCCCGCCTCCCCATCATGATATCTACTCTATTGAAGATTTAGCACAACTGATTTTCGATTTAAAACAGATTAATCCCCGTGCGCTTATTTCTGTCAAACTGGTCTCTGAGCCGGGTGTTGGTACAATCGCCACCGGAGTCGCTAAAGCTTATGCAGACTTAATTACTATTGCAGGTTATGACGGCGGTACTGGTGCCAGCCCATTAACGTCAGTTAAATATGCAGGTAGCCCTTGGGAATTAGGGCTAGTAGAAGCACAACAAGCATTAGTTGCCAACAATCTGCGTCATAAAGTGCGCTTACAAGTTGATGGTGGATTAAAAACGGGGGTTGATATTATCAAAGCGGCCATTTTAGGGGCTGAAAGTTTTGGTTTCGGTACCGGGCCAATGGTGGCGTTAGGCTGTAAATATCTGCGAATTTGCCATTTAAATAATTGCGCTATGGGGGTTGCGACCCAAGATGAAACCCTACGCCGCCAACATTTTCATGGTTTACCTGAGCGCGTTATCAACTATTTCCGTTTTATTGCCCAAGAAACCCGTGAACTTATGGCACAACTTGGCGTAAGGAAAATAACCGATTTAATCGGCAGAACGGATTTGCTTTCTTGCTTAGAGGGAATAACCAGTAAGCAGCAAAAATTATCGCTCACAGGATTATTAGAAACTGCGACCTCTCCTACAGGTAAAGCGCTCTATTGTCAGGAGCACAATGATACTTATGATAAAGGAGAATTAAATCAACGTATTGTTGCGCAAACCATCACGGGCGTCGAACAAAAGATAAGCCAAACCCACTATTTCGCCATTCGTAACACAGACCGTTCAGTGGGAGCCACGTTATCCGGGATCATTGCCAAAACCTATGGTGAAAGTGGTTTATCTGCTACACCAATAAAACTTCACTTTACGGGTACTGCTGGTCAAAGTTTTGGCGTTTGGAATGCGCAAGGGGTGGAATTAACCTTAGTGGGTGATGCCAATGATTATGTCGGGAAAGGCATGGCGGGTGGACGCATTGTTATTTCACCGCCAGTCGGTTCTGCCTTTAAAGCCCATCAGACCACGATTATGGGAAATACCTGTTTATATGGCGCAACAGGTGGAAAACTCTATGCATCTGGATTAGCGGGTGAACGTTTTGCAGTCAGAAACTCTGGCGCCATTGCGGTTATTGAAGGGGTTGGGGATAATGGCTGCGAATATATGACCGGCGGTATTGTCTGTATTCTTGGTAAAACAGGGATTAACTTTGGTGCAGGGATGACGGGGGGCTTTGCCTATCTGTTAGATGAAGATACCACACTATCACAACGGATCAATAACGCCTCTATTGAGCTTCTTCCCGTGGCTAATTATGCGATTTTGGCAGAGCATCTTCGCGGTATGATCGCAGAGCATGTACGGCTAACTGGCTCCCAACAAGGAGAAAGACTACTTTCTCAATGGGAATATTGGTCACAACACTTTAAATTAGTCAAACCTAAATCGAGTGATGTTCATGCCTTATTAGGTCATCCTCGCCGTTCAGTCGCTGAATTACGCGTTCAGGCACAATAGGAGAAAAATGATGGGTCAGAATGTGTATCAATTTATCGACTTAAATCGCGTTGAACCGACTAAAAAACCGTTAGCTGTGCGTAAAATTGAGTTTGTCGAGATTTATGAGGCATTTTCTGCTGAGCAAGCCTCTGCACAAGCCGATCGCTGTTTAGACTGTGGTAATCCTTATTGTGAATGGAAATGCCCGGTGCATAACTATATCCCTAATTGGCTAAAATTAGCCAATGAAGGACGAATAATAGAAGCAGCAGAGCTTTCTCATCAAACCAATAGCTTACCGGAAATCTGTGGTCGTGTTTGTCCACAAGACCGATTATGCGAAGGCGCTTGTACGTTAAATGATGAATTTGGTGCGGTCACTATTGGTAATATAGAACGCTATATCAATGATACCGCCTTTGCGCTGGGCTGGCGCCCTTCCCTGTCTCAAGTCACCATGACAGATAAAAAAGTCGCCATTATTGGTGCAGGCCCTGCGGGATTGGCTTGTGCTGATGTGCTGATCCGCCAAGGAGTAAAACCCGTAGTCTATGATAAACACCCTGAAATCGGTGGATTACTCACTTTCGGTATTCCCTCTTTTAAACTTGAAAAATCGCTGATGGTAAGACGACGCGAGTTATTTAGCGAAATGGGAATAACCTTTTGTCTTAATACAGAAATAGGCAAAGATATCTCACTAAAAACACTGACGGAGCAATATGATGCTGTTTTCCTTGGCTTGGGTACTTATCAAAGTTTGAGTGGTCATTTTGCCCATGAGAACGCAATGGGGGTTTATAATGCCTTACCTTATTTAATTGGTAATACTCGCCATTTAATGGGTTATGCAGAAGATCCCCAATCACCTTATATCGACCTCAATAAAAAGCACGTGGTGGTGCTAGGGGGTGGGGATACGGCGATGGATTGTGTACGAACCGCGATCCGCCAAGGTGCCACTAAAGTAACTTGTGTTTATCGTCGCGATGAAAATAATATGCCCGGCTCTAAACGTGAAGTAAAAAATGCCAAAGAAGAAGGTGGCGAATTTTTATTTAATCGCCAACCCCTTGATATTGAAGTAGATGCTAATAATAACGTCATCGGTGTTCGTGTAATAAAAACACAAACCAACGGGGAATTAAAATATATAGAAGGCAGCGAACATATATTATCCGCAGATGCGGTTATTCTTGCATTTGGTTTTAAACCTGCACACTATCCGTGGTTAGATGAAAATAATATTCAATACGCATCATCGGGTAGAATTATTATTAATGATGATCCACTATTACCTTTGCAAACGACCAATCCTAAGGTGTTTGCTGGAGGTGATATTGTAAGAGGCTCCGATCTGGTGGTCACCGCGATAGCACAAGGAAGAGAAGCAGCGGAAGGGATCTTGCGTTATTTATCTTGTTAAAGTTAGCAATATTCAATATTACTTATCTTTAATACTAAAATAGTAACAATACAATTTTATTTATAAATTACCCTGTTTTATTAAAATGGGGTAATTTATTTTTAACTATTATAAATATTAATTATCCCCTCCTAAAAACAACTATTTTAATAATTATTCTCATTATTGTTTAATAATAATTTCCTCCAACACCTTTCTACAAAAAATAGCTGTTTTATTTTGTATAAAAATAACATCTATGCTCTATAGTTAATTTAATTTATTTTCCTAATTTTTACTTTATCTGTTTTTATTTAACTTTTACGCTAATTTTTGTCCATCATTATTTGACTGCAATTGTTAATAACATCACAGTCTAAAAAAATAGATTTTATTTCAGTGCGCAAACTTGATAACAATCAAATATTGTCAGCCTAGCAACTTCATAATGGAATTACCTGATAACTTTACCGAAAAATATAACTTATTGATATTGGGTTATTTTATTCATTAAGCACATTGTCATAATTAACTAGGGGATCACCATGGTGATGCAACTTATAGCCGTAGCCGTTATTATCGTAACGGTCTATTTGCTAATAAAAAAATATGAAACCCGTATGGTATTGATCGGTGCCGGCTTATTGTTATGTATTTTAAGTCTGACACCGCTCGATGCTTTCACTGCATTTAGTGATCGCATGGTTTCATCATCATTAATTCAAGCTATCTGTTCAAGTATGGGTTTTGCCTACGTGATGAAATACACCAAGTGCGATATGCACTTAGTCCATGTTTTATCAAAAGTCCTGACTCGTCTTGGTTTCTTTCTTATTCCAGCAACAGTGATCGTCACTTATTTTATTAATATTGCGATCCCATCAGCAGCCGGATGTGCAGCGGCCGTTGGTGCAACGCTTATTCCGTTATTAATCGCGGCACGTATTCACCCCGCAATCGCAGGTGGTGCGGTGTTATGTGGTACTATCGGTTCCATGTTAAGCCCTGGTATGTCACATAACGCTTTTGTGGCGAATATGGCCAATATGGAAGTCGTCGATTTAATCGCTCGCCATAGCCCATATAGTTTAATGGCAGGAGCAATAGCAGCAGTTTCACTCGCTGTTGTCGCTTTAGTGAAAAAAGAGTTTAAAGTCTCTTCTGTAGCCACAGATGTCGCCAACTCATCTTCTCAAGCAACACCAGAAGCAGTACGCCCTAATTATTTATATGCAACTGCGCCTTTTATCCCATTAATTCTATTAATACTGCCTTTCTTCGAAACATTTAGTACTTTTAAACTATCTGTGCCAGCAGCAATGTTAATTGGTGCCATTTATGCACTGATCATCACATTAACCAATCCGGCTCAAATTACTAAAGAGTTCTTTAAAGGGATGGGTAATGCTTATGGGGATGTGCTGGGGATCATTATCGCAGCAGCCGTATTTGCAGCCGGTCTAAAAGCATCAGGTCTGATTGATGCCTTTATCAACTTCTTAACTCACTCACCTGAATTTGCCCGTTGGGGTGGTACATTAGGGCCATTCTTAATGGGGATTATTACTGGCTCTGGTGATGCTGCAGCATTTGCTTTCAACGAAACCGTCACACCACACGCTGCACAATTTGGTTATGAAATTCCTGACATGGGTATGGCAGCAGCATTATCAGGCGCATTAGGTCGTACAATGTCACCATTAGCAGGGGCAGCCATTGTTTGTGCTGGTCTTGCCAATATCAACCCTATGGAAATCGCAAAACGTACTGCACCGGGTATGATTATCGGCGTCATCGCTGTTGCGTTATTCATGTTATAAGTGGAGAAATGATTATGTCAGTTTCACTAGAACAATTAATTAAATGGCGTCGCGAATTTCACCAATACCCTGAAATTGGCTGGTCTGAATTTTTAACCACTGCCAAAATCGTCAAAGTGCTACGTGGCTTAGGATTAGAAGTTAAAGTCGGCCCTGAAGTTATTAACCAAGACTTTGCTTTTGGACGCCGTCGTCAGGTGGTTGAAAAAGGATTGGCTGTAGCAAGAAAACACCATGTTGACGAAGCACTGCTTGATGAAATGCAAGAGCTTACGGGTTGTGTCGCTATTTTCGATAGTGGCAAACCAGGGCCTACTGTTGCACTGCGTTTTGATATTGACTGTGTTGGGGTAACAGAAACAACAGAGACTCAACATCGTCCACAGGTAGAAAATTTCGCCTCTTGTCATCCAGGCGAAATGCATGCTTGTGGTCATGATGGTCATATTACTATTGGTTTAGGGGTTGCTCACTGGTTAGTCGACAATAAAGATAAAGTGAGCGGTAAAGTAAAAATTTTATTCCAACCCGCAGAAGAAGGCGTTCGTGGTGCAAGAGCAATGGCGGAAAGTGGCATTGCTGATGATGCAAATTACTTCTTAGGCTCACACTTAGGCTTTATCGCCAATAGTGGTGAAATCGTTCTTAACCCAACACATTTTTTATGTACCACTAAATATGATTTCCGTTTTAAAGGTACGCCTTCTCATGCGGGGGCAGAGCCAGAGCTAGGTCGTAACGCATTAGCAGGCGCTTGCCATGCCGCAACACAAATGCTGGGGATCTCTCGCCATGGTAAGGGGATGTCTCGTATTAATATTGGGGTATTAAAAGCCGGTGAAGGTCGTAACGTCACTCCTGCCAATGCCGAAATGCAAATCGAAGTGCGTGGTGAAAATGAAGAGATCAATAGCTTTATGGCTGCCAATGCTGTACGTATGGCAGAAGGTGCCGCACATAGCTTCCAATTAGAAATGGAAAGCGAAGTGATGGGGGAAGCGGTTGATTTAACCAATGACCAAGAACTGATTGATGTGATGGCCAAAGTGGTGGGTAAACACCCAGAACTCACTGCGATCCCAACCCGTCCATTCGGCGGAAGTGAAGATGCAACGGTGTTAGCAAAACGAGTACAACGCTGTGGTGGTAAATCTCTTTACTTTATTGTTGGTGCCGATAGAACTGCCGGACATCACCAAGCAGGCTTTGATTTTGATGAACAACAACTGATGACTGCGGTAAATCTTTACACGGGGTGTTTAGAAGAATTACTGAAATAATCTCTTTTATTTAATTGACTCATTAAAACGCTCTATATCACTATAGGGCGTTTTTTATGCTGTTTTATCGTACAAAAAAATTTAAATTAACCTATTGACCCTTACGTTACGTGAGGTTTTAACCTGCATGACATACAGGAGGTGAAGATATGCTATTTCAAGTAGGAGAGATCGCTAAAAAGACGGGATTAACGGTCCGTACTCTCCATCATTATGAAGAGATAGGTTTATTGCAACCGACTGCAAGAACCGATGCAGGTTATCGACTCTATGATATGAAAAGCATAGAGCGATTAACGCAAATTCAAATGCTACGTCAAATTGGCGTCAAACTGAAAGACATCGGTCATATTCTTAATGGTCATAGTGCAGAGATAGCTTGTTTAATTGAAGAGCGCATTAGCCAATTAACCACGCAAATGCAACAAATTGCCAAATTGCGTTATCAGCTAGAGCATGTTCAACAACAAATACAAACAGGCACTCCATTTACGCAACATGACTGGTTTTCTTTATTGGAGATGATGTCTATGTACGATAAATATTTTACTTATTCTGAATTAGCGCAGTTACCCCTCTATACTGCGCACACATTAAAAAGCCAAGCATGGCAACAGCGTATTTCAACTGTCAATAATTTGATTAAACAAGGTAAATCAGCCGATTCAAATGAAGCGATGCAAGTTTCAAGAGAGTGGATGATAGCTTTAGAGCAAGATACTGGGGGAAATCCCGACTTTTTTGTCCGTTTAAATAAAATGCATATTTCTGATGATAAGTTTGCGACGGCTACCGGTATTACTAAACAGATGATAGATTTTGTTGCTAAAGGCTTTAGCGAATATCAATTATCTGTTTTTAAACCTCATCTGACTCCGGAACAATTTGCCGTAGTACATCAGCACTATTTTGATGCTGGCAGTGTCTGGCCTGAGCTTATTTCTGGATTATATAATGCACTCACTTGCGGAGAAAAAGCAGATTCAGAGCAGGTGCAAAACCTCGCTAAGATGTGGCTAAATATGTTCAATCAGTTTACACAGGGTGATAGTGATATTCAGGCCAAGATCCGTACCATTTATCAAACTGATCATGAAATCGCTAAAGGTACATGGATGACACCTGAGATTGGTCAATATTTATTTACGGCTATTAGTTTGCTAGTGCAAAAATAGCGTTAATTGAAAAATCAAATAGATATAAAAAAGCCCAGCATTTAACTGGGCTTTATGCAATGAAAATAAAAACGTTATTTATTTCACTACACGCAATGATGGGCGACCTGTTGGGCGAGGAGGCTCAGGATCATCATCTGGAGAAGATGGGTTTTCAGCCTGTGTCTCATCTTTCACTAAAGACAGTCCTTCAGTGGCCGAAGCTGAACTGCCGTCTTGCTGCTCATCATCCACCAATGATGGTGTATAACCTTCCTCATAGGCTGGCTCTGGCTCAAACATCATACCCGCACCATTTTCTCGCGCATATATTGCTATTACAGCCGCCATAGGTACGCGCACTTTACGAGGTACACCACCAAAGCTTGCACTAAATAGTACCTGATGCGGCATCAATTCAAGATGACTTACCGCAAAAGGAGAAATATTTAGTACGATTTGACCATCGTGCGCATATTCCATAGGGACTTGAACACCCACGACATTAACATCTACCACTAAGTGGGGGGTTAACTCGTTTTCAAGGATCCAATCATAATGCGCACGCAATAAATGCGGACGGCGCGGAGACATATCCTTAATCTCCATGCTCTATTATCCTCTTGAAGGTAAACGCATTTCGCGCTCTGCTTCGGTTAATGACGCAAGGAAAGAATCCCGCTCAAAAACACGTTGCATATAAATTTGTACATCTTTCGCACCTGCACCGCTTAAATCCACGCCTAATACAGGTAAACGCCATAAGAGAGGAGCTAGGTAGCAATCCACTAAGCTAAACTCTTCACTCATAAAATAAGGGTATTCTTTAAATACCGGAGATACCGCCAATAGCTCTTCGGCGAGTTGTTTACGTGCTGCATTAGCTTGTTGATCGTTACCCTTTTCAATAACATTCATTAAAGAGTACCAATCTTGTTCAATGCGATGCATCATTAAACGGCTACTACCACGAGCAACAGGATACACTGGCATCAAAGGAGGATGAGGGAAGCGTTCATCAAGATATTCCATAATAATACGTGAATCATATAAAGTCAGTTCACGATCGACCAAAGTCGGCACACTCTGGTACGGGTTAAGATCGATAAGATCTTGTGGAAGATTACCAGCTTCAACCTGTTCAATTTCAACACTGACACCTTTCTCCGCAAGGACAATTCTGACCTGATGGCTGAAAATATCAGTCGGACCGGAAAACAAAGTCATTACCGAACGTTTGTTGGCAGCGACAGCCATGAAAACCTCCAAGTTAATCAATTAAAGGAACAAACATGCTTATGCATCTTCCATTCCCCCATTCCTACAAGACAAACGCACTCATGCCGTTAACTTAAAAAGTTATAAATAACTTAACTTCATTGAGTACGACATTGAGTACCACCTGCATAATAGTCTTATCCTAAGATAATTGTATTTTACAGGTTCAAAAAACCGTTTGTCTTTGCGGCACATATCATAATCAAGCAATACCAAAACAATCACAATATCAATTTGTCATAATAGTTTTGGTATGACTGTCAAATTCTTTATGGACATTAACCACAGTAAAATGACCATAGGCAGCATGCAGCATTAAGAAATCGTCGAAAGAAAGACACTAAAGCAGGCTATTCTATCAGATTTCATGTCACTTAGGGTGAACAATGCGAATAATTCAATTCATTCTGCTAATATACACAAAAACTAAGTTTATAATATCATAAAAAAAAGATATTAAGGATTAAACTCTAAAAAAACGTATTTTTGATCTGCTTTTAATCCATGCTTTTTTCGGCCACAACCCCACATTTTCAAAACAATTTTAAAAATAAAAAAACCCGCCTGTAAAGACGGGTTTTTCAACATCAAATTGATATCTAAAAGATAACAAATTAACGTTTTGAGAACTGTGGACGACGACGTGCTTTGCGCAGACCCACTTTTTTACGTTCAACAGAACGCGCATCACGGGTAACGAAACCAGCTTTACGCAGATCAGAACGTAGAGTCTCATCGTACTCCATCAGTGCACGAGTGATACCGTGACGAATCGCACCTGCTTGACCAGAGATACCACCACCTTTAACAGTGATATATAAATCCAGTTTACCAAGCATATCAACTAATTCCAGCGGTTGACGAACAACCATACGTGCTGTTTCGCGGCCGAAGTAAACTTCAAGGCTACGTTTGTTGATTACGATATTACCGCTACCTGGCTTAATGAAGACACGTGCGGAAGAACTTTTGCGGCGACCTGTGCCGTAGTATTGATTATCAGCCATTGCCTATTATCCCGATTAAATGTCCAGAACTTGCGGTTGTTGTGCCGCGTGGTTGTGCTCAGCGCCTGCGTAAACTTTCAGTTTACGGTACATAGCACGACCCAGAGGCCCTTTTGGCAGCATGCCTTTTACCGCGATTTCGATTACACGCTCAGGACTACGGGCGATCATCTCTTCGAAAGTCGCTTGCTTGATACCACCTACGTGACCAGTATGACGGTAGTAAACTTTGTCAGTACGTTTATGACCAGTTACCGCTACTTTCTCAGCGTTTAAAACGATGATGTAGTCACCAGTATCAACGTGCGGAGTGTATTCCGCTTTATGTTTACCGCGTAAACGGCGTGCGATTTCAGTTGCTAAACGACCTAAAGTTTTGCCGTCTGCATCAACAACATACCAGTCGCGTTTTACGGTTTCTGGTTTAGCTGTAAAAGTTTTCATTATTGAAAATTACCCAATGTTTAGTTACACGTTGGTGAACACTCGGTTCAAATGCTATTGAGGTTCACACGACTCTTGTGTCCAGCAAACCTACCCCTTCGAGTAGCACTGCTGACTCTAAAATGCGAGTTTTTTGGGAAATAAAAAACTTGCTGCAACGTGGGGTCGCAAGATTATAGAGAAGTCAGAAAAAAAAATCGAGTCATAATTGAAAAACAATTGGATTCTTTTTCAATATTTCAGCAAAAAATACCTTATGGCGCTATTTTTGTTAGCCTACTCGCCATCTCTGTCATCAACTATTACCACCTGAAGAGAAGCATTCTCCCTTGCCAAAGCGATTGTAATCACTTAATAAGTACCGTTTTGCCATTTTTATAACAATCAATAGCATCAAGCGTTACAATGAGCGCCATCCTACCATAATCAAAACAGAGTTTCTTTAACAATTAAGCGAGATGAGGCTGTGAAAGATACTCTTCACTTTGCATTTCTTGCAAACGCGATAAACAACGTTGGTATTCAAAACATAAAAATTGCCCTTGATAAATCTCGCTCATCTCAACATCAGCATTAATAATTAGTTTCACCTTACGCTCATAGAACTCATCAACCAATGCTAAGAAACGACGGGCAACATCTTCATTTCTACTCCCCATCTGCACCATTTCATAAAGCAACACAGTGTGATAGTGCTTTGATAATTCAATATAATCAAGTTGACTCCGCGCTTGTACACATAACGTATCAAAGTTAACCGCCAGTACACCATTAGCCACTTTTCTCATTACCATTGGACGATGATTAATGGTTAATGTGGGCGCGAATACAACTTCACTACTGCTGGCAAGCTGAGTAAAAATTTTATCCATTTGCTGGCGGTTATGCTCTGTTAATGGAGATAAAAATAGATGGGCTTGAGTTAATGTTCTTAAGCGATAATCAATCCCCGCATCAACATTCAAAATTTCACAATGGTTTTTTATTTGTTCTATAGCAGGTAAAAAACGTGCTCGTTGTAGTCCATTGCGATAGAGATCATCAGGGGGAATATTAGATGTCGCCACTAAAGTAATACCTCTGGCAAATAACGCTTCAAGTAATGTTCCTAAAATCATCGCATCAGTAATATCTGAAACAAAGAACTCATCAAAACAGAGTACATCGGTTTGCGCTTTAAAGCCGTCAGCAATGATATCCAGTGGATTTTCTTGCCCTTGTAAGCCTTTTAATTCATCTTGCACCCGTAACATAAAGCGGTGAAAGTGCAGACGCAGTTTTCGTTCTGTGGGTAAGCTTTGATAGAACATATCCATCAACCAGGTTTTACCTCGCCCAACCCCTCCCCACATATAAACACCACGCTCAGGGGCAATTGCGCTTTTTTTCGCACGAAACTTTCCTAACAACCGCTGAGTAATAGAACTTTTTTCTGGTGATGTCCGGTTTAATAATGCATGGTATAACTGTTCCAGATGGAGAACGGTTTGTCGCTGAACCTCATCAGGTTGATAATCCCCCTGCTGTAACGCGGTTTCATAAAGTGATAATGGCGTGCTAACGGTCATGGATGCTCTCTTATCCTTAAAATTTTGACATAAGTAAATACCTTGCGAATGCCTCTATTATAAGCAGTAAGAATTGTTTTAACATCGATGTAACACAGGAATTTTCATATTAAGCTTAAGGATATTATTCCACCCATGCCTTTTAGCGGTTATGATGTTATAAGAATCCATCGTCCTCACTATTAGATGAAAAGGAGTTGCCATGGTTTGGGTTTATGCACTGATTGGATTAGTTGTTGGTCTTATTATCGGCGCACTGGCAATGCGTTATGGTAATAAAACCATGCGCCAACAAGATGCTATAAAAGCAGAATTAGATACTAAAAAAGAAGAACTTGATACATATCGCAACGAGCTTGTCAGCCACTTTGCTCGAAGTGCTGAACTACTGGACAATATGGCGAAAGACTACCGCCAACTTTATCAACACATGGCAAAAAGCTCCAATGAGTTAATGCCAGACATGCCTGTTCAAGATAACCCATTTAATTATCGGTTAAGTGAATCAGAGGCAGCCAATGATCAATCCCCGATCAAAATGCCGCCACGTGATTATTCCGAAGGGGCATCTGGATTATTTAGACCTACCGATAAAAAAGATGATTAACACACAAACGCCACAACTATTGTGGCGTTTATTTTATATTATTTTGTAAAAAGTTAATGATTTAATAGGACGGTTTAAAGATAGCTATTGTCTTGTAAATCCATGTAAAAGAAAGCCCTACTGATAGCTTACCAATGAACTTTCCTTTATTTCTATATGTCTTAGTAACATCGAGCTCATATTGAGCAATAAATATTTTTGATAACAATATCAAGATCAAGAGACTCATATTCATGTTGACTAAAAAAAGAAAATTACTACTTAGCGCATTAGCGATGAGTGTTGGTTTATCACTCTCTACTCTCCCGGCAACCAGTATGGCCGCCCTGCCTTCGGTAATGCCATCTGGAGAACAACTACCTAGCTTGGCTCCAATGCTAGAAAAAGTCTTGCCCGCTGTGGTCAGTGTGCATGTTTCTGGAACTCGAGTACAAAGCCAGCAGGTTCCAGAAGAGTTTAAATTTTTCTTTGGTCCAAATTTTCCTTCACAACAACAAAGCATCCGCCCTTTTGAAGGCTTAGGTTCAGGGGTGATTATTGATGCTGAAAAAGGTTATGTATTAACCAATAATCACGTTGTTGATGGAGCCGATAAAATTCAACTCCAAATTAATGATGGCCGTGAATTTGACGCCAAATTAATTGGTAGCGATCCACAAACAGATATCGCCCTACTACAAATTGAGAAACCCAATAACTTAACCGCCATTAAAATGACTGACTCAGATAAATTACGTGTTGGTGACTTTGCGGTTGCTGTGGGTAATCCATTTGGTTTAGGTCAAACCGCGACTTCCGGTATTATTTCAGCCTTAGGTCGTAGTGGTTTAAATCTGGAAGGGTTAGAAAACTTTATTCAAACTGATGCATCAATTAACCGTGGTAACTCTGGTGGTGCTTTAGTTAATCTCAATGGTGAACTTATCGGTATTAATACCGCAATTTTAGCACCAGGTGGTGGCAATATTGGTATTGGTTTCGCGATCCCAAGTAATATGGCGCGTGATCTCAGCCAACAACTGATTACACATGGTGAAGTGAAACGCGGTATTTTAGGTATTCGCGGTACTGAAATGAATGCTGATTTAGCGAAATCCTTTAAAATTGATGCCCAACGCGGTGCTTTTGTCAGTGAAGTATTGGCGGACTCTTCCGCAGCTAAAGCCGGTATAAAACCAGGTGATGTCCTTATTTCTATTGATGGTAAACGCATTAATAGCTTTGCTGAATTAAGAGCAAAAGTTGGTACAACACCACCAGGTAAAGAGATCCTGATTGGTTTGATCCGCCAAGGAAAACCAATGGATGTCAAAGTTACACTAGAGAAACAATCAGCAGATGCAACGCGAGCGGATAACTTCTCTCCCGCACTTCAAGGGGCAACGCTCAGTAACTATGTTAACAAACAAGTTAAAGCGGTTGCTGTAGATTCTGTGGAGAAAGGCTCAGCGGCAGCAGCATCGGGGTTACAAAAAGGCGACCTTATTATTGGTATCAACAATATGCCAATTGGCTCCTTAGGTGACTTACGTAAAACCATCGATGCTAAACCACCGGTTCTTGCATTAAACATTAAACGTGGCAACGAAGAAATTTATCTTCTGTTACGTAACAGCTCGCGTTAAACCCCACTTACTAGTATCTAATTTATTTGTTCCTTTCTGCCCTATTACTTCGGTAATAGGGTTTTTTTCTTGATTTCATATCACTAAAAAACGATTTTCTACGCTGACATATCCTTTCAAAAGCGAAACTGTGCTATTCTCATGACACTTACGACGCTATCCTCTTATTCAAACATAAATACAGGATTTTTATGTTAAGCAAGCTACTGCGATCTACCTTGATTGGTGTTTTAACAGCTGCCATTCTTTTGGTTGCGGTACCTTCTATCCGCCCTATCTTTATTGAACACCTGATTAATGGTGATTTTCTTAATGCCCCATTTAGCTATAACAAAGCCGTGCGCCGTGCGGCACCTGCGGTAGTTAATGTCTACAGCAGCACAATGGGAAGCTTTTCTCAAGAAGGGCGCGAGCTGACCTCGCTAGGTGCGGGGGTGATTATGGATCCGCGAGGCTATATTCTTACCAATCAGCACGTTATTAATAATGCAGATCAAATTATTGTGGCTTTGCAAAACGGTGATCTCTACGAAGGGTTATTGATTGGCTCAGATCCCTTAACCGATCTTGCAGTATTAAAAGTTGATGCAGAAAAATTACCCACCATCCCCATCAATAGTAAGCGTATTTCTCATGTGGGTGATGTTGTTTTAGCCATTGGTAACCCATTTAATATTGGGCAAACTATCACACAAGGTATTATTAGTGCCACAGGACGTGTCGGCTTAAGCCCAACACGTTACCAAAACTTCCTTCAAACCGATGCGTCAATTAATGAAGGAAATTCAGGGGGGGCACTGATTAATACTGAAGGTGAGTTAGTGGGTATTAATACCATGACCTTTGATTCAGGCACCTACAATGGCTATCGCCCCAGTGCGGAAGGACTTGGCTTTGCTATTCCAACACAATTAGCCGTAAAAATTATGAATAAGCTTATCCGTGATGGGCGAGTTATTCGTGGTTTTATTGGTATTACCGCGAAAGAGCTACCTAAAATTCGCTCTTCAAATACCGATATTAAACAGATCCAAGGATTACGTATCTTCCGCATTACGCCCAATAGTCCTGCTGATAAAGCGGGAATGAAAATTGGCGATATCATTTTAAGTATCGACCATGCTCCGGCTAAATCAGCTATGGAGATGATGGACTATATTGCAGAAACACGTCCTGGTACCGTTTTACCGGTAACCTTATTACGTGATGGTAATGAAATAAATGTTGATGTCACAATTTCAGAATATCAGCCAGAGTCATAGCCATAGCTAACTTTCGCGAGTTACCTCGTTATTCACGACATTATTGCTTATTTACCATGCGGCTATTTTCAATGGCATGCCAAATTTTTTCTGCTTTACGTCCAATAAAAATCAGTGAAATAGCCAAAATAAAAAAGAAAATTGCACTATGTAAGCTATTCCAGAAATATTCAAAAAAGCGGGTATAAAGATTGATACCAAGGAATGTTAGTCCAAAGCCTCTCAACATACCATCATCGGTTTTTAAGCTGATATAAATACAAATGACAGCAACAACAGCAAATAATAAAGCCCAAGGTAATAACTGCACACTTGAAATGTAATACCACGTATCCGGATCGTAATTACCAAAAATAGACATGATCCACAACGCAATAAAGAGATAAGACAGTCCCATTATCTTTGTCATAAAAAATAAGCGACGGCGCATTAAAATATTTTGCAAAAAATAGCATCCCGCTAATAATGCAGAGCCAAATAACACAAAACGAATAGGATAATTCATGCCTAGCCAATAAGCGCCCCAACCGGACATATAACCCGTTTTAGCACCAAACCAATTGCCCAACATTAATAAGAAAAATAACCACACTAATGAAGAGCGACTGATAAAGCCAATCACAGCATAAATAATGCAACCCATTAAAAGAAGTGGCGCAATATTACCACTACCATCATCTAACAACTCACCGAGTTGCCAAAGAAAAACCGCCGTAAATAATATCCCTAAAAAGAGAATAAACTCAGTACTGTAATGCCATAGTATTTCTTTGCGTTGGCGTTTAAAGCCCCAAAAATAAAACATACCAGCAATAAGCGCAGGAAATACCACACGCATAATCTCAGAGACACTAAATAATTCGATAAGATAATGAATTAATGCGGTATCACTAAAAAGGTTAACGGCAGCAATAATTAAGCAGGCAATAGCTATCCAAAAAGCATAGCGACTCAATCTTTTCCAATCAAAGGGAAGGCGTTGTAATGTACTTTCTAGTTGTTGATGCTGTTGTGCTGATAGCTCACCAGATTGTTGCCAATGATCAAGTGCTTGACGAATAACACGCTCTTGTTTCCTTGTGACCTGCATAGCGTTTTTTCCTTTTTTATTGGTAAGCGGTTAATAAAGAATGACCTAACACAGGCTGACTTTCTTTACTGTATCCTGCTATCAAAGAATTACCATAGGTATTATTTTATTAATTTCATTTAGAATGATGGATATACCACGTTATAATAAAAAATAATATATATTAATTTTTTTACTTAACTGATAGGTGAATAATCCTAAATAGTTATTTATCATTACACAGCGCACATTTTTTATCCATTAAGCAGAAATTCAAAAAAGCATATGATATTTATCATTTAATAAAATACAAAATAAATATAAAAATAATACGTAAAAGAGATTTTCAATGAAAATAGAATTAGCCAAAAGCCTTGAATTAAATAGAAATATTACAGCAGAAGAAGCTGATAATTTATTTTCAAAAAAAATAATAACATCAAAATATCTTTTTGAATGTACTGAACCTGATTGTCATGCCCAAGTAACTTGTGCCAATCTTGATAAACCAAACCGATTACGAAAAAGAGTTCCTCATTTTAAATTTGTTTCTGAACATAGTGATACATGTAAAATAGGGATCAATGAAGAAAATGAATTTCGTAGAATAAAAAAAATGAAAGAAGATCCAGAGGCTCTTCCTTTTATTCTCGATGATATTGTTGAGCTTGATCTCTCAACACCTTATAAAACTAAATTTCATGATATCTCTTCATCAAAAGAGGAAGATGGCATCAACAAACGCTTAAAAACAAAAAATATTGATGACGAAAATAGTAATAAAACACGTCATTCAAAAAAGCGTTTATCAGGACTCGTTAATGATTTTATCGATAAAAAAAATTTCTTTCTCAATATTGCAGAAGGAAAGATCCATTTAAGAGATTTCTTCATTTATATTAATGATAAAAAAGATCTAAGCGAATATGTAGATGAACCTCGAATATACTTCGGTAAAGCTTGGGTTAAGCGTATAGATAATTATTACCTTGTCCGTTTTGATAAAAAAATGAAAAAAGGTGACTTAATTTGCAAGCCAACATTTTTTATTTCTGAACGTCTTGTAAATAAATCAGAGTATAAAAGAACCTCTCGGCAAGAATTAGATAAAATAGCACTATCAACACCGCCAAAACCTCTTTATTTATTTATATTTAGTGAATTACCACCTGTAAAAATGAATAATGGTGATTTTATCAATTTCAAATTAGATGACTTAACATACTTATATTACAAAACATGGGGTAAAAAAAGTGAATGAAATATATGAAATAGCCTATTCAGCGGCAGCAAATAGATTATGTTTGTTTACAGGAACCGGTTTTTCTAAAGCACTAACGAATAACAAAGCTCTTGGCTGGCAATCTTTACTTGAAAAAGCCTGTGATAAATTAGATGGTTTAAATAAAGTCAAAAAATCACTTTTTCCCGAAAATGGAAAAAATCCATTAAGCTTAGAAGAAGCGGCTCAAGTTATTTATATTGAATATCAAAAAAAAGGAGAAAATTTACATGAAAAGATAGCAGAAATAATAAAAGAAATTCATTTATCAAAAGATAATAAGCATGTAAAGAATTTCTTAGATAATAATTCAATAAGAATAATAACAACAAATTATGATAAACTTATCGAAGAAATGATCCCAATAAAAAAATGTCAATCTCTTGCACCTGGTTTACCAATACCAAAAGCATCTTCCAGTACAAAAATTTATCATGTTCATGGTTCTATTGATTCGCCTAGTAATATGGTAGTTACTTCTGATGATTATTTTAAATTTATAAACTATAACTCTTATTTTTCTAAGAAAATAAGCTCCATGATTTATGAAAATACAATCGTTATATTAGGCTATTCTCTTGGAGACACTAATCTTAAAGCAATTATTAATGAGTACAAAAATTTCTCACGAGAAAATGTTATTGGTTCCTCTATGTTTTTAGTATCGAGAAAGAAAGTAGAATCTTATTTAAAAGAGTATTATTTTCATTGTTATGGCATTAGAGTCATTGATAATTTAGATATTCATGACTTTTTTGATAAATTAAATTCAAAAATTCAAGATGTACAAAAAAGAGTAGAAGATTCGTTAGAGAATATCGAAAAAGTACTGAGTGGAAAACACAGCTTTTCTAAAAGTTTTCTCAAGGTTGAAAATAATTTTTATGAAATAATTATGTCCTTAGCTGCATTTGGTGTTCTTGTGACAGATGCCAAGGCAATGAATATGATAGAAAAAATAATACAGGAAAAAATAAAACTAACGAGCGAAAATAGTGCATGGGAACAATATGTTCATTTAGCAAATTGGCTAATTTATCTTGCAACAATTATCGAAATAAAAGATACATCCTTAGAAAAAATATATCTTAAAGCGGTATTTCATTCGATGAATCATATGAGTAAAGACTATTCTATAGGATATTCTTGGCACGCCTATAAAGCATGGGAAAGTAAGTGGTTTTCGCTTATTGTATCAAATAGAGTCATGCTAAAAAACTATGTAAGCAAAAACATTAATAACCAAGATGCTGTTAACTTAGTGAAAAATCTATAAATACGCTTGATGAATAATAAAAAACCATAGCACCAATAAAGTGCTATGGTTTTTAATCACGATAACAGGGTAACTAAACTTAATTAGTCATTAGAATGTAGACGTTCGATTTTAGCCCCTAAACCCTGTAATTTGGCTTCAATATTTTCATAGCCACGGTCGATATGATAGATACGATCAACAATCGTCGTACCTTCAGCAATGCAACCGGCTAATACTAAGCTGGCAGAAGCACGTAAATCGGTAGCCATCACTTGAGCGCCTGAAAGCTTATCAACACCATGACAAAGTACAGTATTGCTTTCGATTTCAGCATGGGCCCCCATACGGATAAGTTCAGGAATATGCATAAAACGATTTTCAAAAATCGTTTCAGTGATCATTCCTGCTCCATCAGCCACAAGATTTAAAAGACTAAACTGAGCTTGCATATCGGTTGGGAAACCAGGATGTGGTGCCGTACGCAGAGTCACCGCTTTAGGACGTTTACCATGCATATCAAGGCTTATCCAGTCTTCGCCCGTTTCAATATCAGCACCCGCTTCACGTAATTTAGCTAATACCGCATCAAGCGTATCTGGTTTAGCATTGCGACAAACAACACGACCACGAGAAACCGCCGCCGCGACTAAGAATGTCCCCGTTTCAATACGGTCTGGTAAAATTTGATAGGTGCCTCCACCAAGGCGTTCAACCCCTTCAATAGTAATGCTATCGGTGCCTGCACCACTGATTTTTGCGCCTAAGGTATTAAGAAAATTCGCGGTATCTTCAATTTCTGGCTCTCTCGCCGCGTTTTCAATAATGGTTTTACCTTCGGCTAAAACAGCGGCAGTCATAATGGTAATAGTGGCACCTACGCTCACTTTATCCATTACAATATGTGCCCCTTTTAAGCGACCATCAACACGCGCTTTCACATAACCTTCATCCAGCGTAATTTCCGCACCAAGCTGCTCTAAACCTGTAATATGCAGATCAACTGGGCGCGCACCAATCGCACAACCACCCGGCAAAGAAACCTGACCACGTCCGAAACGTGCAACTAATGGCCCTAATGCCCAAATAGAGGCACGCATCGTTTTAACTAATTCATAGGGAGCACAAAATTCGTTGATATGACGAGCATCAACAAAAACAGAGCCGTTGCGTTCGACTTTAGTACCTAAACGATTAAGTAACTTAATGGTGGTATCAATATCTTTTAGCTTAGGAACATTGGTTAATTCTACTGGCTCTTCGGCAAGGATAGCAGCGAACAGAATTGGTAGTGCAGCATTTTTTGCGCCTGAAATAGTGACCTCACCGGATAAGCAGGTAGGCCCTTGTACTCTAAATTTATCCATCTGTAGAACTCTCTTTTTTATTTTGCTGTACGCTGTATACCTACTGAATTAAAGCCCGCTGAGTTTACGATCCCTTTTCCACTCTTCGGGTGTGTAGGCTTTAATAGATAAAGCGTGAATACGATTATCTGCGATATATTCCATCAAAGGGGCATAAATGGTTTGTTGTTGTTTCACTCTGCTCATTCCTTCAAACATCGCGCCAACAACCACAACCTGAAAATGACTGCCATCACCATTAACAATGACTTCATCTAAAGATAGGGTATCCATTAATACTTGTTTGATTTCATTTGTATCCATAATTGCTCAATCTCAACGTTAAAATAATAATCAGTTGCCTATCCTAATAGAATCCGGCCTACTCTTAAACCATGAAAAACCCCCTTAATGATAAAAGTATCAATAAGGGGGATTTTTTTATTGCTTTATCGGGAAAAGCATTAAGCAATATTCATAATTTCATCAAGATCATAGAGTGTGATTAGCGTTTGAAAGCGCTCACTAACACCTTGAATAACACATTGACGATCAAGTGCTTCCATTTCGGCCTTTAGATGGACAAAAAGTGCTAATCCGGTTGAGTCAATATGATCAAGTTGAGAAATATCGATGATATTAATATCAGCTAATAACGCTTTACGTTGTTGCCAAACTGGCAATAACGTTTCTCTATCTAGCGTTCCTTGGAAAGAGAGTATTTCACCCTCTTTTTGCCAATTTAACGAAGCTGACATACTATTTTTTCTCATCTAATGTAATCGGTGTTTTGGCACTAATTTCTAATTGCTTAGTTAAACCATCAACCCCTTTCGCACTTAAAATATCAGACCACTCATTTTGTTTGGTGGTGATCATGCTAACGCCTTCGGCAATCATATCATAGGCTTGCCATTCACCCGTTTTACTGTTCTTGCGCCATTGAAAATCAAGGCGTACTGGTGGTCGACCATTTTTATCAATAATAGTGACACGAATAGTCAGGTTTGATTTATCCGCAAAAGGTTTAGCGGGTTCTATGCGATATTCTTGCCCTTCATACATTGCTAATGCTTGACCATACACTTGTGCAAGATAATCTTTAAAAGCGGCAAAGTAAGCATCACGCTGAGCCGGCGTTGCATTACGATAATAAGGCCCTAACACTAATGCTCCAGCATATTTGATATGTACATAAGGTAACAACTCTTGTTGAACAATCTCACGTAACAGTTCTGGATTTTTACGAATTTCTGGTTGCTCAGTTTTTAATTTATCAAAGGTTTTTTGCGCGGCATCTTCCATCAATGCATAAGGATTGGTTTTATCGACCGCCATCGCAAAAGGTGTTATCACCAATAATGCGACCATTAATAAGCGTTTAAACATACTCTCGCTTCCTCTTGGGATTATATTTTAGTAAATACGATGTATTAAATAAGCCACACCGTAAGCGAATGATCATTAAGGTAATGCTGGTTGTTCGGTTTGCGTTTTTGAGTCAGAGGTTGTTTTTCCATCTCCGTCACCGGTTTTATAAAGGAACTGACCAATCAAATCTTCAAGCACCATGGCTGAATGGGTATTGGTAATTCTGCCACCATCCTTTAGAAAATCAGAACCTAAATCTTCATCATAAAAGCCGAGATTTAAGGCCAAAAACTGTTCACCTAATAAACCTGATGTGCGAATAGAAAGAGAACTGCTGTCAGGAATATGGTCATAAATGTTTAAAATATCGAGAGCAACTTCAGGACGATAGTTACCTTCCATCTCTTCTTTTAAGGTAATAGAGGCAACGCGACCAATTACCACCCCACCGATTTTAACCGGTGAACGCTCTTTTAAACCACCAATATTACCAAAACTTGCGTAGACACGATAAGTAGGTTGATTACCCACTTCTTTAATATCAGCCACTTTTAAGCTTAAAAAGACAACCGCTATCAGTGCAATAACAACAAATAAACCAACCCAAACTTCAATTTTTTTACTTTGCATGACTTAATTCCCAAACATCAGTGCAGTTAGCACAAAATCTAAACCTAATACGGCTAACGATGAATGAACAACGGTACGCGTTGTTGCTCTGCTAATCCCTTCCGATGTTGGGATTGCGTCATATCCGTTAAACAGCGCTATCCAAGTCACGGTAATGGCAAACACGACACTCTTAATAAAACAATTCACTAAGTCTTTTTGCCATTCAACCGCACCTTGTATTGATGCCCAGAAAAAGCCTTCATCAATGCCTTTCCAATCCACGCCGACAATAGCACCACCCCAGATCCCCACCGCAACAAAGATCAGTGAAAGTAATGGCATACTAATAAACCCGGCCCAAAAACGTGGCGCAACCACTCGTCTAAGAGGGTCGACAGCCATCATTTCTAAACTGGATATCTGCTCTGTTGCTTTCATTAAACCTATTTCTGCGGTCAGTGCTGAGCCTGCACGTCCAGCAAATAATAGTGCTGTCACCACAGGGCCTAACTCTCGTAACAAAGAAAGTGCTACCATCATACCTAGGCTCGCTTCCGCACTAAATGTCGTCAGTACTAGATAGCCCTGTAAACCAAGAACCATGCCAATAAAAAGTCCAGAAACCATAATGATCAGTAGCGACTGAACACCAACACTGTACAGTTGCTTCATTAATAATGGCCACTGCTTACGAAACTCAGGCTTACCGATCAATGCTCGAAATAGCATGATGCCGGCTCTACCAAAAGTCGCAAAAATCGACAGTGATCGCGCGCCTAACCGCGCTAGTAAATTAACCACGTACTAATTACCTCGTCCTAATAGATCATCCTGATAGTTCCCCGCAGGAAAACGGAAAGGTACAGGTCCATCAGCAATACCATCTAAAAACTGTCTTACTTGTCTGTCTGGATTTTCCTGTAGCTCTTTTGCACTTCCCTGAGCAATGATTTTCTGTTCTGCAATAATATATGCATAATCGGCAATACTCAGTACTTCAGGGACATCATGAGACACCACCACACAAGTGACCCCTAATGCATGGTTTAATTCATCAATCAGTTTTACTAATACCCCCATGGTAATGGGATCTTGTCCAACGAATGGCTCGTCAAACATGATTAAATCTGGATCAAGGGCTATCGCTCTTGCTAAAGCGGCTCTGCGCGCCATTCCCCCCGATAATTCAGATGGCATTAAATTAGCAGCCCCTCTTAACCCTACCGCTTCTAACTTCATCATCACGGTAGTGTGAATTAACGCCTCGGGTAAATTAGTATGCTCTCTTAATGGGAAGGCGACATTTTCAAATACATTCATATCAGTAAAAAGGGCGCCTGATTGAAAAAGCATACTCATTTTTTTTCTTGACTGATATAAAGCAGAGCGTGATAACTTAGGAATATTGTCACCATCAAACCAAATATCACCACTATCAGGCAGAATTTGTCCCCCCATCAAGCGTAATAAGGTGGTTTTACCTATCCCTGAAGGCCCCATTATTGCAGTCACTTTTCCTCTAGGCACATCCAGATTGATTTGCGAAAAAATCTTTCTGCTACCGCGAGTAAAGTTCATATTGCGCACTTCAATTAAATTGTCTGGTTGTGCGTTCATGAATAAAACGTCCTTAAGCCTGTCTGCATAAACAAAATTTATACGCTATTTTGGCAGGTCATTGTCAATGTTACAAAGAAATCACCACTATTTAGCAATTTATTGCACGGTTGATTTTACTTTTCGTGCTTGGCTAGTCAAAATATGGTGAATTAGCAAAACCTTTTGACAATAATGTTTTTTATCAGCCCTGTCTTATTGGTTTTTTCTTTATTTTTCACTCATTGTTGGAAAACTGATGGCATGTTGATTACTTTGTCTCTTCTCATTGTTGGGTTGATGTTATTAGTCTATGCATCAGACCGACTGGTGTATGGTGCAAGTGTGTTTGCTCAATCATTAAAGCTCCCTCCTGCCGTTATCGGTATTGTTATTGTGGGAATGGGTACTTCATTGCCGGAGCTTTTTGTTGCAACCGACGCGGCCATCCACAATTTACCCGAGATAGCGATAGGTACAGCAATAGGATCTTCATTAACGAATCTGCTACTGATTGCTGGGATTGGAGCGATGATTTATCCCATGAATATCCAATCTGCGGTACTAAAAAAAGAACTTCCTTTGATGATTATAGTCATCTTATTAGCAGGACTGGTGGTTTCTAATGGTCATCTAGGGTTGAGAGAAGGCTGTTTACTTTTTTTCATCGGCTTCGCCTCTCTTTTTCTAATGATAAAAATGCTCCATAAAACCTTAACACAAGTGCGCCATGTGTTACCGCTAGAGACACTTTCACGTTTTGAATTACAAACTAATCCACGTAATTCTGTTGCCCTATTTTGGGTGGTTATTGCATTACTGATAATCCCTGTTGCAACAAGAATGATCATTGATAATGTTTTTATCATCATGCAACAGTATCATCTCAGCGGTTTTTTAGTTGGACTAACCTTGCTATCTATTGGCACCAGTTTACCTGAATTAGCAACGACCGTTGTGGCAGCCTTAAGACGTGAAAATGAACTGGCTCTAGGCAATATTATTGGCGCTAATATTTTTAATCTCACCTTTGTGCTAGGCATGCCCGCATTACTCTCTCCTAGCACATTTAATATGCAAGCATTCTATTTTAGTTTTACTGTGCTGATGGTCGCGGGCCTACTTTTCTCACTCTTTTCATTGGGGCGCAAACAGCGGCTAAACCGTGGAAAGGGGATTTTCTTATTAGTTTGTTTTATTGTTTATATTACGGTGTTGTGCGTTGCACATTCTCTCTTAACCTAAAATAAATGGTACAAAAAATGACCGGATTTGATTTTCAGCAAGCAGGTAAAAAGGTTCTTCAAATTGAACAAGAAGGATTAGCTGAGTTAGCACAATATATCAATGACGATTTTTCTCTTGCCTGTGAAAAAATCTTTCACTGTCAGGGAAGAGTGATTGTTATGGGCATGGGAAAATCAGGTCATATTGGGCATAAAATTGCCGCCACCTTTGCCAGTACCGGCACCCCTTCTTTTTTTGTTCACCCCGGTGAAGCCAGTCATGGCGATTTAGGTATGGTGACAGAAAAAGACATTGTGCTGGCAATTTCAAATTCAGGTGAAGCCAGTGAAATTCTCGCCCTTATCCCTGTCCTCAAGCGTAAACAGATCCTTTTAATTTGTATGACACGCTCACCTCAAAGTACAATGGGGAAAGCTGCTGATATTCATCTTTGTATAAAAGTCCCTAAAGAAGCTTGTCCGTTAGGTTTAGCCCCTACCACCAGCACAACGGCAACACTGGTGATGGGAGATGCCTTAGCTATCGCTTTATTGCGCGCTCGAGGTTTTACGGCGGAAGACTTTGCACTATCGCATCCCGGTGGTGCATTGGGGCGTAAATTATTGCTTCATGTCAGTGATTTAATGAATAAAGAGGATGATATTCCACGCGTCAGCAAAGAAGCGACATTACGCGAAGCACTGGTAGAGATCACCCGTAAAAAATTAGGTATGACCGTTATCTGTGATGATAATATGTTGATTAACGGTATTTTTACTGATGGTGATTTGCGTCGTATCTTTGATTTAGGTATTGATCTTAATAATGCCAAAATATCAGATGTAATGACGAAAGGCGGAATTCGCATTTCCCCAGATAGCTTAGCGGTAGAAGCGCTTAATTTAATGCAAGCAAAACATATCACTTCACTGTTAGTCACTGAACCAGATAGTGATATTTTATTAGGTGTTTTACATATGCACGATTTATTGCAAGCTGGGGTTGTTTAAGCTTGTTATGCGTTCATAAGGATAAAGATGAATACAATGATAGAGACCTGCTACGGTGCAGTAAGCAAGCAAATAATGCAAAAAGCAGAAAAAGTCCAATTGCTGATTTGCGATGTTGATGGTGTGATGTCTGACGGACTTATTTATATGGGCAATAACGGTGAAGAGTTGAAAGCGTTTAATGTCCGTGATGGCTATGGCATTCGTTGTTTACTTACATCGGGTATTGAGGTCGCTATCATTACGGGTCGTCAATCTAAGCTTTTAGAAGATAGAGCCAAAACACTTGGCATTACATATCTTTACCAAGGACAGCATAATAAGCTTTTGGCGTATCAACAACTGTTAGATACACTAAACCTTAAACCAGAACAGACAGCCTATATTGGCGATGATCTGATTGATTTACCGGTAATGGAAAAAGTAGGACTGTCAGTTGCCGTTGCTGATGCCCATCCATTACTCACACCTCGTGCCGACTATGTTACCCATATTTTAGGTGGACGCGGTGCAGTACGAGAATTATGTGATTTGATCCTATTAGCCCAAGGTCGACTTGAAGAAGCTAAAGGTTTATCGATTTAAACGTATAACGACACAGAATGAATAAATTAAAATCCTGGTTTACCCTGATTTTAGCCATTATTGCTCTTGGGCTGATTGGCTGGAACTATACTAACAATACTGAGCTTGATGATGGAAAGATTGTTGAAGATGGTCAACCCACCTACCAATCTAAATCATCAATATCCTTTGTTTATGAACCAACAGGTATACTGGGATATAAACTAGTTGCTGATGATGTCAAAAACTATGCTCAGCAAAAGTTTACATGGTTTACTAATCCTGTCTTAACGACTTATTCGCCGACAGGAGATGCAACATGGACCGTGCGTGCAAATAAAGCCAAACTGACAAACAGTAAAATGCTCTATCTTTATGGCGACGTTCAAATTGATAGTTTAACTGATGACTCCCAACTTCAGCGGATCAGCACAGAAAATGCTATCGCAGATCTGGATACACAAGATGTTTCCTCTGATGATGAAGTGACTATTATCGGCGTCGGACTGAAATCAGTCGGCTTAAAAATGCGAGGCAATCTGCGTGAAAAACGTGCAGAGCTGATTGAACAGGTGAACACCTATTATGAGATCCCTAATGAATCGAAAAATCCGTAATACACTAATTATCAGTACGTTATTCTCAATAAGTGTCCCAGTTATGGCACTTAAAGATGATACACAACAACCTATTGTTGTTAATTCCGAGAAACAGTCACTTAATTTAGAAAAAAACATTACCACTTTCACACAAAATGTTGTGGTAAAACAAGGCTCTATTGATATAAGAGCTGATAAAGTAGTGGTTACACGTCCTGGTGGCGATTCTAAAAAAATCGTGATTGAAGCTTTTGGTAACCCTGTGACATTCTATCAGTTACAAGATGATGGTAAACCAATCAAAGGTCGTGGTGATAAAATGACCTATGAGATGGACAAAGAGCTGGTGACCTTAACAGGTAAAGCTTATCTTGAACAATTAGACAGTAATATCACCGGTGATAAAATCACTTATCTCGTACCGACACAACAAATGGAAGCATTTAGCGGTAAGGGAAAACAAGTCACCACCGTTTTACTCCCTTCTCAGTTACAAGAGAAAGGTCCCGGTGTTAACAACAAAGGTAAGTAACACTTTATGGCGCTGTTAAAAGCTGAAAATTTAGCAAAAGCATACAAAGGGCGCACCGTTGTCGGTGATGTGAGCCTCAATGTTAACTCCGGTGAGATTGTTGGCTTACTTGGCCCTAACGGTGCGGGGAAAACCACCACCTTTTATATGGTGGTAGGTATTGTCGCCCGTGATGCGGGTAGCATTACTATCGACGATGAAGATATTACCTTACTCCCGTTACATGAACGTGCACGTAAGGGTATTGGTTATTTGCCACAAGAAGCCTCTATTTTTAGACGCTTAAGCGTTTATGACAATATCATGGGAATTTTAGAAATACGCCATGATTTAACGGCCGAACAACGAAAAGATCGTGCAGAAGAGCTACTTGAAGAGTTTAATGTCAGTCACTTACGTAATAGTTTAGGGCAATCTTTATCAGGGGGTGAACGCCGTCGTGTAGAGATAGCACGGGCGCTAGCGGCAAATCCTAAATTTATTTTATTGGATGAGCCTTTTGCCGGTGTTGACCCTATTTCCGTTTTAGATATTAAGAAAATTATCCAACATCTACGCGATTATGGCTTGGGCGTATTAATTACCGACCATAATGTACGCGAAACCTTAGATGTGTGTGAACGTGCTTATATCGTCAGTCAAGGACACCTTATTGCCCATGGTTCACCAGAAGAAATTTTGGCAAATGAGCAAGTTAAACGTGTTTACTTAGGTGAAGGCTTCCGCCTGTGATCTGAGTGACACTTTTATTTCGTCACGGATGACAACATAAGAGGATCCATCGCATCACTATGAAACAAAGTCTGCAACTTCGTCTTAGTCAGCAATTGGCCATGACGCCACAGCTCCAACAGGCTATTCGTTTGTTGCAACTTTCTACGCTTGAATTACAACAAGAAATTCAACAAGCCCTTGAATCTAACCCATTGCTTGAACAAGAAGACGATCAAGCGGATGTAACGCATTCTGATAGCTCATCAACACAAGAGAGTGATGATAGTACACCAGACAATGAGCGTGATAATGAGGTGTTAGATACCCTAGATGCACTAGAGCAAAAGGAGATGCCTGACGATCTTCCTCTCGATACCCAATGGGAAGAAATTTACACCGCAGGCACCCCTTCAGGCACCAGTAATGATTATGCGGCTGATGAATTACCACTCTATCAAGGTGAAACCACGGCTTCACTGCAAGATTACCTAACTTGGCAAGCTGACCTAACACCTTTTACTGATACTGATCGTGCTATCGCGACAAGCATTATTGATGCTGTCGATGAAACAGGATATTTAACAGTTTCAACAGATGACATTCTTGCCGGAATGGGTGATGATGAGTTAGAGCTTGATGAGATTGAAGCGGTATTAAAGCGTATTCAACGCTTTGATCCCGTAGGTGTCGCTGCCAGAGACTTAAAAGAGTGTCTGTTAATTCAATTGTCGACATTTCCAACTAATACACCTTATTTGAAAGAGACTCAACTTGTTATTGAGCACTATTTAGCGTTATTAGGTAATCGTGATTTTCGCCAATTAATGCGTCACACTAAGCTACGTGAAGAGACATTAAAAGTAGTAATTGAGACCATTCAATCTCTTGATCCAAAACCGGGTTTAAGTATTGATACAGAGGAATCACAGTATGTTATTCCTGATGTACTGGTAAAAAAATCAGGAGAACACTGGCAAGTTGAGTTAAATACGGATAGCATTCCCCGCCTACGCATAAATGAGACTTATGCAGCGCTTGGGCAATCAGCTCAAAACGAAAGCGATGGGAAATTTATTCGTGACAATTTACAAGAGGCTAAATGGCTGATAAAAAGCTTAGAAAGCCGTAATGAGACATTATTAAAAGTCGCTCATTGCATTGTTGACACACAGCAGGCGTTTTTCGAATTCGGTGAAGAGCATATGAAACCCCTTGTTTTGGCCGATATTGCAGAACAGGTTGAGATGCACGAGTCCACCATTTCTCGCGTTACAACGCAAAAATATTTGCATTGTCCTCGGGGAATTTTCGAATTGAAGTATTTTTTCTCAAGCCACGTAAATACTGATAACGGAGGTGAAGCCTCTTCAACAGCAATTCGGGCTTTAGTGAAGAAACTAATCGCAGCAGAAAACCCAGCGAAACCACTAAGTGATAGTAAACTGGCAAATATGCTCGCCGAGCTTGGTATACAGGTTGCTCGACGAACTGTTGCGAAATATAGAGAGTCATTATCCATCCCGCCTTCAAATCAACGTAAAGAGTTGGTTTGAGCATAATTGAGAAGGAAGACACTATGGAACTTCAAATCACTGGTCATAATATTGAATTAACTGATGCTCTGCGTGATACCGTCAAAGCAAAAAGCGCTAAATTACCTCAGTTCTTTGACAAAATTAATAACGTCCAAGTTATCCTCAAAGTCGAAAAAGTGACTAAAATTGCGGAAGCGACGATTCAAGTAAATGGCGGTGAATTACATGCCTCTGCGGAAGCAGAAGATATGTACGCAGCAATTGATGGATTAATGGATAAACTGGCTCGTCAATTAACCAAACACAAAGATAAACTGAGACAACATTAATTCATTTCCCATTGTAAAATGGGAATACAATCGGCGATGTTAGGGTGTTATTGATGTCGCGTTTGTTCAATTAAAAACAGCGCCTAAATAATCCGCTAACAAAAACCAGATGTCACTCTGTGGCATCTGGTTTGCTGGTCTAAGTGAATAAGACAATGAACAACGATACAAAGATGAATATTAGCGACGTACTTACTCTGGCATGTACACATAACAATGTGCATTGCACAAGTAAAAAACGCGCGTTAGAAATTATCAGTGAGAATGCAGCTCAAGCACTAAATTTACCAGAAACACTGATTTTTGAGGCTTTATTAACGCGTGAAAAAGTCGGTACAACAGGGATTGGGGGTGGATTGGCTATCCCTCATGGGCGTATTGAAAGTGATGAAACTGAAAAAGTTGTTGGTGTGTTTCTTCACCTAAGCGAGCCTATTGCCTTCGACGCTATTGATAATCAACCTGTCGATTTGTTGTTTGCATTACTCGTTCCTGCAACACAATGTAAGGAACATTTACACACACTGTCTTTGATTGCAAAACAGTTGGCTGACAAAAATTTATGTCGCCGACTACGCTCCGCACAAAGTGATGAAGAGCTTTATCAGATTATCACAGAATAAACCTAATGGGTTTGGGTTTATCAGGACGCGAATAGCATACAGTGGAATGATATTCATCACTGGGAAATTAAGGGGAGCTACCTCATGGTGCTGATGATAGTCAGCGGACGCTCTGGTTCAGGTAAGTCAGTCGCTTTGCGTGCGCTTGAGGACATGGGATTTTATTGCGTTGATAACTTACCTGTCGATCTGTTACCGGAGCTTGCGAAAACACTGGCTGAGCGTGATGCTGCCGCTGCCGCAGTCAGTATTGACGTACGTAATATGCCAGAATCACCGGAGATTTTCGAAAAGGCGCTGGAAAGTTTACCCGCGGAATATTCTCCACAACTGTTATTTTTAGATGCTGATAGAAATACGCTGATCCGCCGTTATAGTGATACTCGACGCTTACACCCTCTTTCAACGAAAAACCTCTCGCTAGAAATGGCGATTGATACAGAGAGTGATCTGCTCGAACCTTTACGATCACGGGCTGACCTGATTATTGATACCTCAGAGATGTCAGTGCATGAATTAGCCGAAATGCTACGTACACGCTTACTCGGTAAACGTGAACGCGAATTGACCATGGTATTTGAGTCTTTCGGTTTTAAACATGGTATTCCTATCGATGCTGATTATGTCTTTGATGTACGATTTTTACCTAATCCCCACTGGGATCCCAAATTACGCCCAATGACGGGGTTAGATCGTCCAGTCGCAGCCTTCCTCGATCGCCATACCGAAGTGCATAACTTTATTTATCAAACAAGAAGTTATCTAGAACTTTGGCTACCGATGTTAGAGACGAATAATCGTAGTTACCTAACTGTTGCTATTGGTTGTACTGGCGGCAAACATCGTTCTGTTTACGTGGCTGAACAACTGGCTGACTATTTCCGCTCTAGAGGGAAAAACGTACAATCACGCCATAGAACACTTGAAAAGCGCAAATGACCCAATATCGACGCGTAGCGATAAAAAACCGTTTAGGCATGCATGCAAGGCCTGCCATGAAATTGTTTGATTTGGTCAATACATTTCAATCAACGGTGACGTTACGTAACCATGAAGGCGTTGAGGCGCAAGCAGATAGTGTGATTGCGATGTTGATGTTAGATTCCGAACAAGGCAGTCACATCGATATAGAAGCCAGTGGCTGTGATGAAAAAGAAGCGATTGATGCGATTATTGCATTATTTGAATCAGGGTTTGATGAAGATTAATTCTAATTAAAAACAATAGATTAGCATTTCTTAACAAAAATCCCAGAAAGAGACTGTGATCACTGCCTCTTTCTTTTTGCTACAGAACCGCCTATTATCTTACATAGAGTTTAACAACACCCCCACCTAATCCGTGGGGGTGTTGTTTTGCATTGGAACAAATTGGAGTGTGGTATGACAAAGCCAACAATTATCATCAATGAACTTGATGCAGAACGTTTAGATTCATTACTAGAGCAACCTGCCTTTGCAGACAGCCCAATTGCAGAAGCTTTAAATGAAGAGTTAGATCGTGCTGACATTGTTACACCAGCTGATATCCCTGCTAACATCGTCACCATGAACAGCAAAGTCCGTTTTATGGACTTAAAAAATAATGAAGAGCGTATTCGTACTTTAGTTTACCCTGCTTCATTAAAAGATAGTGCGACTGAATTATCAGTCATGGCGCCAATGGGGGCGGCACTATTAGGTTTAGCTATCAATGATGAGATCAGTTGGCAGCTTCCTAATGGCCTTGAAACTAAGGTCAAAGTATTAGAAATTCTCTACCAACCTGAAGCTGCTGGTGAATTACACCGTTAAGCAATGCTGAAGGTTCGCGTGTTATTTTTTATCTTATTAACGCAATAAAATACAAGTAAGCGCGATATCTCAGCCCACTTATGGGCTGAGATTAAAGGCAAGGTGCTACTGACCTGCGATACTCATTTCTGGTAATAGTAGTGATCCACACTGAATATTACTGCGTGTTTCAATATCATCACCTATTGTGGCAATATTCGCCCACATCTCTTTCAAGTTACCGGCAATAGTCACTTCACTCACTGGATACTGAATTTCACCATTTTCGACCCAGAAACCGCTCGCACCACGGGAATAATCCCCTGTCACCGTGCTAACCCCTTGTCCCATTAACTCAGTGACCACAAGCCCTGTGCCCATCTCTTTTAACAACTCATCAAAGGAGAGACCTTGCCCTGGGATACGCCAGTTATGAATGCCCCCCGCATGTCCATTGCTTTTTAACCCTAATTTTCTTGCGGAATAGCTAGTAAGGAGCCACTCTTGCAGTACCCCATCTTTAATAATATCTGCATCTGATGTGCGTACCCCTTCACTATCAAAAGGCGTTGATGCTAATCCTCCCACAATATGTGGACGCTCTTGAATATTTAACCATTGAGGGAAAATCTGTTTTCCTAAGCTATCTAACAAACAAGATGACTCACGGTAGATCATGCTACCACTGATGGCTGCCACTAAATGACCGAAGATCCCCGTTGCTACTTCCGCTGAGAAGAGAACAGGCGCCTTCATGGTGGATAATTTACGGGGAGCTAGACGAGATAAGGTACGGCGTGCACACTCTTGTCCTACCCATTCAGGAGATTGTAATGCCTCAAAACGGCGACTAATGGTATAGGCATAATCGCGCTCCATATCCTCACCCTCACGAGCGATAACGCAACTCGACATTGAATAACGAGATGAAGAGTAGCTTTTTAATAAACCAAGGCTGTTACCAAAGACGCGAGTTCCACTATGACTATTAAAGCTTCCCCCTTCGGTATTGACGATACGGCTATCACTGTCTAATGCAGCTTGCTCCGCTCGAGACGCCAGCTCAATCGCTTTATCTGCTGTTATGTCTGTTGGGTGGTAGAGATCAAGAAAAGGGGCATCGAAGGCTAACAGGGCTTTATCAGCAGGCCCTGCATAAGGATCAACAGAAGTGTAGCGCGCAATATCTACCGCCGCTTGTACTGCACGTTTAATCGCATCAGGACTTAAATCTGTAGAAGATGCACTCCCTTTACGTTGTTGCTGATAGACGGTGATCCCTAAGGCACCATCACTATTAAATTCAACATTTTCTACTTCACCATAGCGTGTACTAACGCTTATGCCTGTTGATTTATTAATTGCAACTTCTGCACCGTCACACTGTTTTGAGGCGATCTCCAGTGCAAGAGAAACTGCCTCTTCCAGCTGTTTTACCTGATCTGTATTATTCATTGAGAACCATTTTCCTAAGGAGAACATCACTTTTTACTTATTTTTGCTAAAGTAAATCAATTGACAGGTGGTCAACAAGCGATTTTCCCAGTTACAATAGAAGATATATGAATGTTATCACCCGTCGGGCTTTTGGTCATTCACCAAATCACACTCCCGGCTTACTCTGCAACAGGAATTTTTATTATGGCAAAGCAGCCAGAAGAGTGGCACTACCTCAATCCTGAATTTGACAATACACCGTTAGAAGAGGAAGAAGAGGAAGAGATCATTTGGGTCAGCAAAAGTGAAATTAAACGTGATGCTGAAGCGTTAAAGAAATTAGGCACCGAACTTGTTGAGTTAAGTGCTCAAGAGCTTGAACGTGTTCCTCTTGATGAAAAACTACTCGCTTCAATTAAATTGGCGCAAAAGGTACAACGCGAAGCGCGTCGTCGCCAAATTCAATATATCGGTAAGTTACTCCGTAATGTTGATGAAGAGCCGATCCGCCAAGCACTAGATAAACTAAAAAATCGCCATAATCAGCAAATTTTAGTGTTACATAAACTAGAAGATCTGCGTACACGTCTGATTGACGGTGGTAATGAAGTGATTGAGGAAGTGGTAGCGCTTTATCCTATGGCCGATCGCCAGCAATTACGCACACTTATTCGTAATGCTAAAAAAGAGAAAGAAGCCAATAAACCGCCAAAATCATTCCGCTTATTGTTTCAATATCTAAAAGATCTCTCAGAGTCAGCTTAACGACTGATGCTCCTGAAAACGCAGTGCTAAATCATGATACCACTGCGGTTTTCAGGATACCTTGTAATACTTATGGGCTTTCAGCTAGCTCTACTTAGCTTTTTTATGTTCACAATGAAAGCGAAATAGCTCTTTACCCAGCGTCTCTTGCGCTTCTTGCATTATCTCAATAATGGGCTGGAAGGTGCGGGAATGATGCGGTGCATGTCTGAAAACAATATTAACAGGCAATTCAATTTCTCCTGTTAATACATCCCATAACGCATCAAGATTATTACCGAATGCTTCATCTAATTGAAATTGCTGAGCAAACTGATGATAAAAAGCATCTCGATCCGCCAATGTGCTGAAATCAAAAATAATCTGTTTCATTAAGGTGCAACTCTTTGCATGGTACGGTAATGATCGGTGGTTAAATAAATTAATCCGTCATTAGAATATAGCAGGCGATCGCTACCACGATGTCCACATTGATAATTGACATCTGCTTCAAACCATTGGCGCCCTGCTTCTTCAGGTAACTGTTTTTCACGGTTCATAAAGCGATCACCACCAATCGCCCGTCCTGGTAAAACGTCACATAAATTGCCCGCTTTCGCATTCCAACCTTTAGCTCGAGCCTCTTTTTTGCTGATATAAAAATCAGGTAAGCGAGCGTGTTGTTGCAAATAATCAGCCACTTTATTAGCTTGTGTCTTTTCATCAATTGCTAAAGGACGTTGAGACTCAGGCTGACTGATTGAACTCTTTGACGATGTAGATGTTGTCGATGTAGGAGGCGCTGTTGCTGGTATCTGCGTTTCAGGTACTAATCCTTTATACAGAACAAAAAATAAAACAGCCACAACAATAAGAACAGGGAATAGACGTTTGCCCATAAATAGCTCCATTTACTCACTTAAATAGAAACTCCATCATAGCGATGGAGTTTTATTGGGGTAATTTGTATAAATAGATAACAATAACAAGTGTTAAGCAGTACCACCAACGGTTAACTTATCCAATTTCAGTGTCGGTTGCCCAACCCCTACCGGCAAGCTTTGCCCCTCTTTGCCACACACCCCGACACCTTTATCTAATGCGAGATCATTACCCACCATAGAAACTTGTTGCATCGCTTCAATACCTGAACCTATCAAGGTTGCGCCTTTAATTGGTTTAGTAATTTTACCCTTTTCAATTAAATAGGCTTCTGAAGTTGAGAAAACAAACTTACCGGAGGTAATATCAACTTGCCCACCACCAAAGTTTGGCGCATAAATACCGCGATCGACACTGGCGATGATCTCTTCAGGAGAAGATTTACCCGCAAGCATATAGGTGTTGGTCATACGTGGCATTGGCAAATGTGCATAGGATTCACGACGCCCATTGCCCGTCGGTTTTACCCCCATTAAACGCGCATTCATCTTATCTTGCATATAGCCTTTTAAGATGCCATTTTCGATTAATACGTTGTATTGGCCTGGTACGCCTTCATCATCAATCGCCACGGAGCCTCGTCGGCCTTCAATTGAACCATCATCCACGATAGTACATAACTCAGAAGTCACCTTATCGCCAATACGCCCAGAGAATACCGATGTTTGACGACGATTAAAATCACCTTCTAAACCATGTCCAACAGCTTCATGTAATAAAACACCGGGCCATCCGGCGCCTAAAACCACAGGCATTGTACCTGCTGGTGCAGCAATAGCCGATAAATTAACTAATGCCATGCGTACCGCTTCACGGGCATAAGTCGCTGCATGGGTTTCGCCATTTTCTTTAGTCAGAAAATAATCATAACCAAAACGACCACCGCCACCACTCGAACCACGTTCACGTTTACCGTCATCTTCGACCAGTACGCTTACTGAAAGACGTACAAGAGGACGCACATCCGCCGCTAAAGTACCATCCGTTGCAGCAACTAGCACATGCTCATACACTCCCGTTAATGAGGCATTGACTTGTTTAACACGTTTATCTTCAGCCCGTGCCACACGATCAACGTCATGTAATAGTGCTATTTTTTCTTCACGAGACAAACTTTGTAATGGATCATTTAGGTTGTATAACGGAGTATGTTGAATAGCACCCAGTGTATGGATCTGCCCATTGCCTTGTGCTTGCACAATACTACGCGCAGCATGAGCACTTTGGTTAAGTGCGTTGAGTGTTAATTGGTCTGCATAAGCAAAACCTGTTTTTTCACCATAAATCGCTCTAACGCCAACCCCTTGGTCAATATTGTAAGAGCCATCTTTAATTATCTGATCATCTAATATCCATGCTTCGTGGTAGCTTGATTGAAAATAAAGATCACCATAATCAATTTGACGCTGTGCAAGCTGCTCTAGTGTCGATGCTAAATCATCTAAACTCAGGTTGTTCGCTTCCAACAGACTTTCGCTGACAACAGCTAAACTCATAATTCTTTTTTATCCTTAACTTTTTTTATTAAGTGTGTCAGTTTCGGGCGAAAGCGATTATGTTTCACAACCCGTATCTGTTCACGCATACCTTCTAAACTATCGACTCGAATATTGAGCGTTAGGGCACTGACCGCATCAGGGTTCTTTTTCAATACTTTCCCCCAACCATCCACTGCCATTGTATGACCCCATGTGCGACGAGCATCATGGGTACCGACTTGAGCCGGTGCCAAAATAATACACTGATTTTCAATAGCCCGCGCGCGTAACAATGGCTCCCAGTGCGCTTTACCTGTTAAACGAGTAAAGGCTGCCGGTACAGAAATAATTTCAGCACCTTTTTCTCTTAATGCTTGGAAAAGACCGGGAAAACGTAAATCATAACAAATCGTTAAACCTAATTTCCCCACAGGTGTATCCACTACAGTCAAGCGTTCACCACGTTGATAAATGGCTGATTCATTATATTCGCCTTGTTCATCATCAATGTTCACATCAAACATATGAATTTTGTCATAACGAGCGCGGATCACCCCTTCATCATCAAAAACTAAACTACTACTGGTGATTTGCTCAGGAGAATCTCGGCTAATCAATGGCATTGAACCCACTAAGATCCACACCTTATAGCGCTGCGCCATATTAGCAATCGCATCTTGTAATGGCCCTTTCCCCTGAATTTCAGCATGTTTATGATAATCTTTTGCGCTGGAGAAAAGTAATGCATTTTCAGGCGTTAATACAAGCTTGACTGAATCGGGGAGTTGCTTAATCTGTTGCTCTATTTGCGCCAGATTATTTTTTATATTTTTTCCGCTACAAAGCTGCAAAAGTGCGACATTAACTTTTTTCATAACGCCTGATCCTCCTTAAGTTGACGCAGTACTTCGTCAATCTTGGGTTGTTCTACCGTTCCGGTAACATGATAACGTATAACTGAAATCTTACTCCAAAGTAGCCCCAGTACTTTTGAAGCTGCAAATACAGCAGCACCAGCGATGGGGTTAATAGCAAATGCGGTAGCAACGCCTACTGTAGCTGATATTTCAGGAGTTACCACTACTTGTAAGTCCATTTTACGCGCCAACAGATCCACTTGACCTTTTATAGCAATATCGGCAATAACACCATCTACAGCAACACTTTTCGCGTTTAAAACACCTTGTTTAACCGTCAGATCACCTTTAATGGAATCATACTCAAAATTATCACTAAAAGTATCTCTAAAGTCGAATTGCAACTTACGTAGCAGAGCATCAAAACTGACTAGACGTAATAATTTTCCCGCTTGCCCAACATCCACCTTTTCAATACGCCCTTTTCCAAGAGAAGCATTCACTTCACCATTGAGTGTTTTTAGATCAAAATTCCAAGGGGTATTGTGCCACTGCAGTGAGAAATCTGCCGTAAGTGGTGACTGAACAATCGGAATGATATAACCAAAGTAAGCCGCCATTTCATCGACTTCCGGTGCCGTTAGTTTACCTGCCAACTTAGTGATACTGTTGCCTAAACTATCTTCTGACCACACACCACTCACAGATAGCTCGCCACTGCTATTTTTAAGCTTACCTGCAGTTAACAATAATGCTCCGTCACGAGGCTGTATTGCACCTTCAATATTCCCTAGTAATAATCCATTCACCCAACACTCTTGGCAGGCGAAATTGATAGCAGGAATATCTTTAAGTGAAAATTGAACTGCTTTTTTGGCATCAGGCACATTTGCCATTTTTAAGGATTTATTTTCTTCTGTTGGGCTAGCGCCATTAAAATAGAGATAGGTAATATTCACCTGCCAAGGTTGTGCCGTATTGGGTACAAATAAGTCACCTCGTAACTCACTCCCTGAGAAGGATAATTTTACGCCATCATCAGCACGCATAATTTCTGTTTGTGGCGCAATCCATTGCTGACCAGCAAAATTAAGTTCAGGCAAACTAATATGAATATTGGTAGGGAAACGTATCGCGTTTTCAGAAGGGGCTAATGATGAAAAAGCCATTAAAGTAGGTAGCCATTTATCGCCTTGCAATCCCTGCAAAGCAATAGTCAATCGTGATTGATCATTTAATTGAGGTAGTGTGAGCGAGGAAGAGACTAAATTACCTTGTAATAGACGTAATGGTTCACCTAACGCCCATTCACTATTTAATGACCACTGATCTTGTGCATCGGCACTAACGTTAAGTTTTTCACTATTCCCTTTTGCTGAAATCACAATGGGGGAAGCGTTTTTAAAGTCATCGGTACTTGGCGCAGCTAACTGACTTTGTAGCGCATTCACTTGTCCGGTCAGATCCACTTGATAATTAACATCCGCTGTTTCTGGAATATTAACACTCACCGCGCCATGCCAAGGTAAAAAACCACTTAATTTATGTTGTATATCATTAGGTAATCCCTTAATTTTCGCGATATCCCATTGTCCTTTTAGATCAACACCAACTTGATAAGCATCCCGTTGATCACCACCAGCAAAAGAAAATGCCAGAGGTTGACCAAACCAATTCGCGGTTAAAGTATCACTCTCTAATTTATCATTATGGTAACGAAATTGTCCCGTAACACCTTCTAGGGTGGTATCCATAAAGGCTAATGTGACATCGTTATTGTTTAAGTTTACCTGACCAGAAGCGACCACCTGCTCGCCATCAAAAGGAATGTCGAGATGCAAACTCCCGTTAATTTTTCCAGCCACTTTTAGTATTTCAAGTGTATGGCCAATCGTTGCCATTTGCGAAGCTAGAAAATACTCTTTTAAATCATCCCCCGTAGCTTCAATATCTGCATCAATAACAATTTTTTCTTTGTTATAGTCCTCAATAATCGCCGTCAAGTTTTTAGCGGTGGCTTTACCAACCTGAACATTATCAGAGGACATCCATAAGCCGTTATTCTTAAAATTAAGATTAACATTAAGATCAAACAGTGCCGGCCATTCACTATCATATTTGAAGGTCGCCTGTTTTACTGGGGCATAGACTTGAAACCAACCATTATGTTGTTCAAAAGGGAAATCCCGCGGATCACCATGAAAAATAAACGTACCGTTTTTAACGTTTCCGGCAATAATCGCGTCAGAGAGATATTGTGTTAAATCTTTACCGACATATTTTTCAGGTAAATAGCGCCATGTCTCACCGGCATCGGTCACATTCACTCCCGAAAGAATAGACAGTTGTTGATGCTCTCCTTGTTTTTGATAACGAAAATCACCGGCAACCCAAGCGGAGGTGGCTTTTATATCAATCCCTTGACTCCATAACGACAGAGAATCTCCCTGATGCTGCCAGTAAACCGTACCAGTGCCTTTTTCTATATTAAGTGGCGCTTTAAAAAGCCCAGCAGTATCAATTTCACTGTTATTAAGCGCAAAATTAAGCGTTCCTTGCTGTAATGTGCCCTTTAAATGACCATTAAAATGTGCCACAGAAGGGATTTCTTGCCAGCGTTTCCAAGCAACATTTTGCCAACTGATATCAATGGCACTACGTTTAAAATCATCGGGAGTTAAATCAAGAGCAAATGAGTCGACCATGCCAGAAAATTGACGATACTGCCATTGGCGCACGACATTAGGCGTTAAAAAGGAGAACAAAGGCAATAACGCAGATAACCGTTCTAATTCAATATTTTTAGCACGGATACGCCAAGCTTCATCCTGTTGTTTTTCTTTAGGTTGATAAAGTACCGCTAAATAACCATCTGGCCATTCATCACCATCCATCGTTATTTTTCTGGTATAAGGGATATCAGCAAGCCAGCCATTTTCTTGGCGTCTCATACGTAGAATTAAATCTTCTACCTTTAATACATGTGTGCGCCCTTCATTACGCCAATCCATTTCACCTTGATGGATTTGTAACTGGCTACCCGTGATCCGCCCATTGCTGATCTCTATCCAATTAGATAGGCTGGCTTTCGCTTCACCAAGACCACTGTTACTTTTAACCCATTGGCTTAACCAAGGGGAAATATCAACCTCATCAGCGGTGACAAACACCTGTCCTTTATCCAGTGCCCCCTGCTTTTTCGTATAGAGATCAAGACGTACTTTTAGTCCACCATAGTGATTTATTGGGGTATCTAAAGTAACTTCCCCTTGCGCACGATGGCGGTTTTTCTGATTGAGCCACATTAATTCGGGAATATGGAGCGTGCTAGTGTCACCAGAAGGTGATAAAAACACGAAACGGCTATCAACCAATTTAAATCGGTCAAACTGTTTTAAGAAAATGGAAGAGATATCATCGGGTTCAGTGAAAGTAATATCACCATTTTGCCCAGTAAAAATAGGCTTTTTGTAATTTACTGCTAATTGTTCAAAGGTTAATTCACGAAAATAGAGTTGAAAATGAAGCAGTGAACGCCAAACATCAAAAGAGAAAATGATCTGTTCAGCACTCACTTCAACACTGTTATTATCAATATACAGCCCAGTAATTTGGATATCAGGACCAAAGTTTTGCCATTCCCCTTTCACCTGTGTCATGGTGACTGGGCTATTGAACTGTTTAGATAAATAGGTTTCAATTTCAGGACGATAATTATCTAAACGAGGCAGAAAATAACGAAATCCACTTAATACTACGGCGAAAATAATCAGGCAAAAAAGGGTTATCAATAATAAAGATTTAGACAGCCGCTTCATTTAGTCTCCTTTCTGCCATCATATTTATTAGCAAGGCGAATCCATTACATCATCACCACATCAAACTGCTCCTGACTATAGAGTAGCTCAGTTTGCACTTTGACTTGCTTCCCAACAAAAATTTCCACTTCGGCTAAAGCATGTGATTCATCACCTTTTAGTGCTTCCACAACAGCGGGGGCGGCATAAACCAAAAAGCGATCTGCGTCTATGGTTTTATGAACACGAACAATTTCTCGTAATATTTCATAACATACCGTTTCAACTGATTTTACTGTACCACGGCCTTGGCAAGTAGGACAGTCATCACAAAGTACATGCTCGAGACTTTCACGGGTTCGTTTACGTGTCATCTCAACCAAACCTAATTGTGAAAAACCATTGATGGTCGTTTTCACGCGATCTTTGCTCAATGCTTGTTCTAAGGAAGCTAATACTCTACGGCGATGATCTTCATTACTCATATCAATAAAATCAATAATGATAATGCCGCCTAAATTACGTAATCTCAGTTGCCGCGCTATCGCCTGACTCGCCTCAACATTGGTATTAAAAATCGTCTCTTCTAAATTACGATGACCAACAAAAGCGCCCGTATTGATATCAATCGTTGTCATTGCTTCGGTTTGGTCGATAATCAGATAGCCTCCTGATTTTAACTCGACCTTTCGCTCTAACGCGCGCTGAATTTCACTTTCAACCCCGTAGAGATCGAAAATAGGTTGATTACCTTGGTGTAATTCAAGTTTAGCGGTTAATTCAGGAATATACTCACCAATAAACTCCTGTAATTGATGATAAGTCAATTTAGAGTCAACTCGAATGCTATCTAATTCAGCCCCTGCAAAATCACGTAGAATACGTTGTGCTAAAGCGAGCTCGCCATAAATTTGAATGCGCGTTTTATTTCTTTTTTTACGCTCAATGATTTTATTCCATAGGCGCTTTAAAAAAGCAGCATCTTGTTTTATTTCATGTTCGCCGACACCTTCAGCGGCGGTGCGAATAATAAACCCACCATTTTCATCACAATACTCTTCTACCAAGTGTTTTAAGCGCTCACGTTCTTCTTCACTTTCAATACGTTGTGAAACACCCACATGAGAAGCCCCCGGCATAAACACCAAGTAACGTGATGGTAATGTGATATCTGTTGTAAGACGTGCCCCTTTTGTACCTAGAGGATCTTTCACCACTTGTACAATCAAGTCCTGACCTTGATGTACAAGTTGCGCAATATCACGAACATTAAATTTTTTCTGCTCTTCACCCGCGATACATTCCGTGTGAGGCATAATATCAGAAGCATGTAAAAAAGCGGCTTTCTCAAGCCCAATGTCAATAAATGCAGCTTGCATCCCAGGTAATACACGACTTACCCGACCTTTGTAGATGTTTCCGACAAGACCTCGTTTGGCTTCTCTTTCAACGTGGATCTCTTGTAGTATGCCCCCGCTGATATAGGCCACTCGGGTTTCAGAGGGAGTCACATTCACTAATAGCTCTGCTGTCATGAAATCTCCTTATCATTCGCTAGAGACAAAAATTGAGCTATCAATGCTTCGGTTTCAACAAGCGGTAAGCCGACAACAGCATGATAGCTACCCTCAATCCGTTGTACAAAACGGCCTCCTTTTCCCTGAATACCGTAAGCGCCAGCTTTATCCATTGGCTCTCCCGTTTCAATATACGCACTAATTTCACTTTCTGTCATCTTTCTAAAAGTCACATCCGTGACAACTAATTGGCTTATTGTTCGGGTTTTATCTGAAATAGCAATCGCCGTCATCACTTGGTGGGTTGCACCTGAAAGATTACTTAGCATTTGTGCTGCATGCGCTTTATCTCGTGGTTTTTCCAGAATACGACCTGCTTGAACTACGATAGTATCAGAGCCTAATACTGGATAGTCATTTGTCGCTTGACGTACCCCCTCTTGAGATTTCTCTCTCGCCAAACGGATAACATAATCTTCCGGTGCTTCACCTTGTTGCCAAATTTCATCAATTGCCGGTGTAATGGTGCTAAATTGAACATCCAACAGTGACAGAAGCTCTCGCCTTCTGGGGGAACTCGATGCAAGGTAAAGAGTGATCACAATAATATCCTCATGACGGTGACACAAAAATACCGTCATGATCCAGAGAGGTTAATGAACTGAAAACTGGTGACGGACTTTGCGAAGCAAAAAATAAAGCCATGGCCAAAGAATACCACTGACTGGACTATTCCAGAATACTTGTGGGTGAAAAGTCACGGGAGAAAGCAAAAATTCTGCCCAAAATACAGTAAGATCAACCACGCCAATCGCTAACATTACCACTAATGACTGTTGCCATAACGCTAAGTTACAAAATAATTGATATTTAAAGGCGATAACATAACTTACTAGGGTATAAGCCAACGCATTTACGCCTAATGTTGTCCCTTGCACTAAGTCCATGCTCATCCCAAGAACAAATGCTGTTCCAACGCTAATACGATGAGGTAATGACGTTATCCAATAAATCAGAAACAACACTGGCCAAATAGGGCGATAAACTTCTAGTTGCTCAGGCCAAGGCATAATTTGTAACACCAAAGCTATTAGAAACGAGAGCCAAATAATCCAACGCCCACGGCTACGATAAGGATTGATTGTCACTATCTACCTCGATTCGTATTAGGTTGAGGTTTACTGTTTTCCGTTGGTGCTACTGGTGCTATATCACTTGGGGTGGCGCTATTTTCCGTTGGCTCTTGTGACATAGAACGAGGCAGTGGTGGCCCCGCTTGTTCATAGTTAGGCAGTACCTGTGGCATTAATTGCATCAAACGTTCATTGGCAGCACGGTAAACCTCTGAAGGTAACGGTGGCGCTTGTTTCTTCTCTGAGGCGTTCCATAATAGCAACAGATAACGTAAACGTTGTAATTCAGCAGAAGGTCGCACATTAATCACCGAATAAGCACGTTGATTATCGACTTTTACCGAAGAAACAACCCCAACAGGATAACCTTCAGGAAAGCGTCCCCCTAATCCTGAGGTGACTAACACATCCCCTACACGAATATCGATATTCGCAGGTAGTGCCTCTAACAGTAGATCATCCGCACACCCAGCCCCTGAGGCAATAACGCGAATATCATTGCGTAATACTTGTACCGGTAATGCATGAGAGGTATCACAAATTAACAGTACTCGGCTGGTTAACTCACTTACGGCAATAACTTGTCCAACAACGCCTTTATCACTAATAACAGGCTGACCTTCATACACCCCATCATTAGTGCCTTTGTCTATCACCACTTGATCTCGATAAGGCGTACTATTACCAGACAACACTTGTGTTACCGTCATTTGCTCATTTTGACGTAAAGGTGAACCAAGTAATTCTCGTAAGCGGGCATTTTCTTGTTTAAATTGTTCCAGTAGCTGACTTTCACCACTGCGAACAAGAAGCTCTTTTCTTAGCGCTTGATTTTCAAATTGTAAACGTTCGCGAGTTGCAAAGGTTTCAGAGAGTTGATCAAGGAAACGACGAGGCCCATTTGCAAGAAAATAGAAAGGACTCACAGCAGTATCCAAATACTGACGGACTTTTGAAAAAGCACCTATGCGATTATCAGCAATTAACAACGATATCGCGATAATCACAGCGATTATTAATCTTAGTTGCAGGGAAGGCCCCCGACTAAAAATAGGCTTCATAAACTCTAAGATCACTCACACGGAGAAGTAAAAGAACAGGTGTTAATATTGTTATATTGTGATTAAGGGGGAATCCTTTCTCCCTTACTCGCACAATAATATTAATCTTCGCTAAATAGATCGCCACCGTGCATATCGATCATTTCTAATGCTTTACCACCACCACGAGCCACACAGGTAAGCGGATCTTCAGCCACAATAACAGGAATACCTGTTTCTTCCATTAATAAACGGTCTAGGTTACGTAACAGTGCCCCCCCCCCCGTTAAGACCATACCTCGTTCTGAAATATCAGAAGCAAGCTCTGGCGGACACTGTTCTAAGGCAACCATCACAGCACTTACAATACCTGTTAATGGCTCTTGTAAAGCTTCGAGGATCTCATTGGAATTTAAAGTAAAGCTACGTGGTACCCCTTCCGCTAAATTACGTCCACGTACTTCAATCTCATTTAATTCGTCTGAAGGATAAGCAGAGCCAATATCATGCTTAATACGCTCAGCGGTTGCTTCACCGATCAATGAACCGTAGTTACGACGTACATAATTAATGATAGCTTCATCAAAACGGTCTCCCCCAATACGTACAGAAGAGGAATAAACCACACCATTTAATGAGATAACCGCAACTTCTGTAGTCCCACCACCAATATCAACGACCATTGAACCCGTCGCTTCAGATACCGGTAAACCTGCACCAATTGCAGCAGACATAGGTTCTTCAATTAAAAAGACTTCGCGAGCACCCGCACTAAGTGCCGACTCGCGGATAGCCCTACGCTCAACTTGTGTCGCACCAACAGGTACACACACTAATACACGAGGGCTTGGACGCATAAAGCTGTTGTTATGAACCTGTTTTATGAAGTGTTGAAGCATTTTTTCGGTTACATAAAAATCAGCAATAACACCGTCTTTCATTGGACGAATAGCTGCGATATTCCCAGGTGTACGCCCTAGCATCTGTTTGGCTTCATGCCCGACGGCTGCAACACTTTTTGATGTACCTGCGCGATCTTGGCGGATCGCAACTACAGAAGGTTCATCGAGAACAATACCTTGTCCTTTGACATAAATCAGGGTATTGGCGGTACCCAAGTCAATAGACAGATCGTTGGAAAACATGCCACGAAATTTTTTAAACATACGAAAGGATAATCCTGCAAGCCGGGACGGAAAAATCCGTCTACTCTACCAACCACAATAAGCAGCGACAAGGCGCGATCCGCTACTTAGTTAAAAGTGGACACGTGAATAATCATAAAGGCACAATATTCTACGTTACTTTTCCCAATTGGAGCAGAAAAAAACTGCATAAAAATGGGCTAATTAAAACGATTAACGCATAAATTCGATCCTACGTAAGATTTATTTGACTTAATCACAATACAAATCACGTAGATATCGACAAAGAAAAATCTTACTTGGTTGCCACACTGTGACACAAAAGTAAGGGTTCAAGTTCAAATAAAATTTATTCATTTAATTATTCACATCAGCAATATCTATTTTCGATAACATTTACCCCATCATTTGATGAAGATAGCGATCATCATACTCATCTTGATGGTGGCCAAAACAACCTATTAGCTTAATTTCAATAAACGAAGATAAATGTTATTTTTGGCCCAATCGTAAAATATTTTAAGTATCAACTCACAACAAAAATGTAAAACTCAGAATAATCTCTGCTTAAATGAACATAGAACCCATCGTTTATACACTAAAAAGCGTTAATTTGTCTCATTATTACACGAGATATTGTGCACAATCACAACGCTTGCTAAAAAATCACCTATCATGACAGAAACGGATAGCAATAAGAGGTCATCATGAAAGCATTATTAGTCGAACAACACAGCGATAAACTTAGCGCCGGCGTCCAACATATCGATGAATCACAACTCCCTATTCATGAGGTCATTGTTGATGTCCACTACTCGACACTAAACTACAAAGATGGCTTAGCCATAACAGGTAAAGGAAAAATTCTACGCCAATTTCCAATGGTTCCCGGTATCGATTTTTCAGGAGTGGTTCACCATACAGAAGATCCCCGCTTTCATATTGGACAACATGTGTTACTAACCGGTTGGGGGGTAGGTGAAAACCACTGGGGCGGTTTAGCACAAAAAGCGGGCGTTAAAGGTGATTGGTTAACGGCGCTGCCTGAAGGACTGTCGTTAAAAAATGCCATGATCATTGGTACCGCTGGTTTTACTGCCATGCTTTGTGTGATGGCGTTAGAACAAGGTGGCATAACACCCGATAGTGGTGAGATTTTAGTTACAGGTGCCAGCGGTGGTGTCGGTAGCACCGCAATTAGTTTATTAACCGCACTTGGCTATCAGGTTACCGCTCTCAGTGGCAGAGCCAGCAATCACGATTATTTACGTAAACTGGGGGCCGAGCATATTATCACCCGTGAAGCATTTGAGGCTGCGGGTAAAGCGTTAGATAAACAGCGTTGGGCAGGCGCTATTGATACCGTAGGTGGACAAATCCTTGCCAATATCTTGTCACAAACACATTACAATGGCACCGTTGCCGCCTGTGGATTAGCAGGAGGATATACGTTACCTACTACAGTCATGCCATTTATTTTACGCAATGTTCGTCTGCAAGGTATCGATTCCGTCTATTATCCAGCAGAAAAACGCGCTCAAGTATGGCAACGTTTACTACAGCTATTGCCTGATACATTTTATCAGCAAACAGTAACCGAAATTACACTCGATGAGGTGCCACGCTATGCTCAGATGATAATGGATAATCAAGTAACAGGTAGAACCTTAGTTAAGTTGTAATTATTTATCATGATTTTGAGCTAATTTCTGGCATTAAACGGATTAATTTAATGCCAGATTATTGCGTTTTTAATATTAAGCCTGGTTAGTAATGTGATCTAGATCACATTTATAACATATATTATCGATCTAGCTCAAAGAAGCGTAGATTTCCTGTCACATCAATAAATAACGTCATGTTATGATTATTTTTTAAACTTCTGTTTATTTTACTTTCTTGGTTTTACAATCTTGTAAAAACTTTTAACTTTTCATCAAAATAATCCCATCTTTCCCTGATTAGACCAGTATTTTGCTGTTATCTTCTGTGAAATGTCTATAATGTCGGACTTTGTGATTTGTATCGTAACATTCGATACAATAAAAGATGACAAAACGAAAAGCACAGGTTATTTTGTCATTTCGTTGACGAATTGACGGAGATAGAAGCATAATGTCGGAAAATTTTCATATTTTGCTCCTGAATGGTCCGAACTTAAACCTGCTTGGCACTAGAGAGCCGGAAACTTACGGACACCTAACTCTGAATGATATTGTTCAAAGTTTGTCAGCGGATGCTCAAGCATTAAATGTGAAACTGACTCATTTTCAATCAAATGCTGAACATGAGCTAATAAATAAAATTCATGCGGCGCGGGGAAATGTTGATTATATTCTTATCAACCCTGCAGCATTTACGCACACCAGTGTTGCACTGCGTGATGCATTATTAGGGGTGAATATTCCATTTATTGAAATTCACCTATCCAATGTCTACAGTCGGGAACCTTTCCGTCACCACTCTTATCTTTCTGATATCGCAACTGGCGTAATCTGTGGATTAGGTGCTGAAGGGTATCGATTTGCTTTACAGGCAGCGGTCAACCGCTTGTCTTAATAAAAAACATCAAAAGAGTACGGAATCAACTCATGGATATTCGTAAAATTAAAAAACTGATCGAGCTAGTCGAAGAGTCTGGCATTTCTGAACTGGAAATTTCTGAAGGTGAAGAGTCAGTACGCATCAGTCGCAACTCTGGCGTTCAGGGTCAAATGGCTCCTCAGCAATATTTTGCGGCACCAGCAGCACCTCAACCTGCATTAGCAGCTGCTGTTGCACCTGTAGCACCAGAAACACCAGCGGCTACAGCAACGCAAGAAATTAGCGGCCATGTTGTTCGCTCACCAATGGTAGGTACCTTCTATCGTTCACCAAGCCCAGAAGCAAAAGTCTTTGTTGAAGTGGGTCAGCAAGTCAATGTTGGCGATACACTGTGTATCGTTGAAGCAATGAAAATGATGAACCAAATCGAATCTGATAAAGCGGGCGTTGTTAAATCTATCCTTTGCCAAGATGGCGATACTATTGAGTTTGACGATCCACTCTTTGTCATCGAATAACGAGGCAGGCCCATGCTAGAAAAAATCCTCATTGCCAACCGTGGTGAAATTGCACTGCGTATCCTAAGAGCTTGTAAGGAACTTGGGATCAAAGCAGTCGCCGTTCACTCCACGGCAGACCGTGATTTAAAACACGTTCTGCTGGCAGACGAGACTATCTGTATTGGTCCCGCTGCTTCAGCAAAAAGTTACTTAAATATTCCGGCAATTATTGCCGCGGCAGAAATAAGTGGCGCGCAAGCCATTCACCCAGGATATGGCTTCCTGTCTGAAAATGCCGATTTTGCCGAACAAGTTGAACGCTCAGGTTTTATTTTTATTGGCCCTAAAGCGGAAACCATTCGCCTAATGGGTGATAAAGTTTCCGCTATTGAAGCGATGAAAAAAGCCGGTGTTCCTTGTGTACCAGGCTCAGATGGCCCATTAGGTAACGATACAGCCAAAAATATCGAAATCGCCAAACGCATTGGTTACCCTGTTATCATCAAAGCATCAGGTGGTGGCGGTGGTCGCGGTATGCGTGTTGTTCGCTCAGAAAAAGACTTAGCGCAAGCAATCTCCATGACCCGTGCGGAAGCCAAAGCGGCATTTAGCAACGATATGGTCTATATGGAAAAATACCTTGAAAATCCACGCCACGTCGAAATTCAGGTGATGGCCGATGGACAAGGTAATGCTATCTATTTAGCTGAACGTGACTGCTCAATGCAACGTCGCCACCAAAAAGTAGTTGAAGAAGCACCAGCACCGGGTATTACCCCTGAGATCCGTAAAAATATCGGTGAACGCTGTGCAAATGCCTGTATTGAAATTGGCTACCGCGGTGCGGGTACGTTTGAATTCCTCTATGAAAATGGCGAATTCTACTTTATCGAAATGAATACCCGTATTCAGGTTGAGCACCCTGTTACTGAGATGATCACCGGTGTTGACCTTATCAAAGAGCAACTGCGTATTGCATCAGGCTTACCATTATCGGTCACGCAAGATCAAATTCACGTTCATGGACATGCTATTGAGTGCCGTATCAACGCAGAAGATCCAAAAACCTTCTTGCCAAGCCCGGGAACCATCACTCGTTTCCACTCACCAGGCGGATTTGGTGTACGTTGGGAATCACATATTTACGCAGGTTACACCGTTCCACCACACTATGATTCAATGATTGGTAAATTGATCACTTACGGTGAAACACGTGAAATTGCGATTTCTCGTATGAAAAATGCGTTGGCAGAACTTATTATTGACGGCATTAAAACCAATATTGAGCTACACCAATTCATTATGAATGATGAGCAATTCCAAAAAGGTGGTACTAATATTCACTACCTAGAAAAACGCCTAGGTTTAACTGAAAATTAATCTTTTTAGCTTATCAGTAAAAGGCATAGTTTATCGACTATGCCTTTTTTATTCGACTAAATAGTCTATTAAATAACCCAAATAAGTTCCTGCAGCACACTTAACCGCCAATCAATTCCTCATCATTTGATGCCACCAATAAGTTTATGATCAATTTTCACTGAATCACCTCTCACTTTCCCGTACAATCCTTCCCATTCGTTTTAATCCTATAAAGATTGGGAGAACAGATGGACAAGCGTTTTGTTCAGGCCCACAAAGAAGCCCTCTTGGCCTTAGTGCTTACTTTTATCTACTTATTGGGTTGGTTACTTACTGCCTATTTACCCGATAATAGTGTGGGACTAACCGGCCTACCGGTTTGGTTTGAGCTTTCATGCCTATTTTTGCCTGTGCTATTTTTTTTACTGTGCTATCTGATGGTACGCTATTTTTTCAAAGATATGCCGTTAGGAGATGAGCATGACAATGCAAACTGAGGTTATTGTGCCACTGGTTGGCTATCTCTTATTGGTCTTCCTATTATCCGCATACGCATATCGTAAACGTGAAAAAGGGCAATTTCTTAACGAGTATTTTCTTGGTAACCGCTCTATGGGTGGATTTGTCCTTGCAATGACCATCACGGCAACCTATGTCAGTGCTAGCTCTTTTATTGGTGGACCAGGAGCGGCTTACAAATACGGCATTGGTTGGGTACTTCTTTCGATGATCCAGCTCCCCGCTATTTGGCTCTCCCTCGGGGTACTAGGTAAAAAATTTGCTATTTTGGCGCGTCGTTATAACGCCGTCACCCTAAATGATATGCTCTATGCTCGCTACCAAAGTCGCTTTTTAGTCTGGTTTGCCAGCTTAAGTCTACTGGTAGCTTTTGTCGGTGCCATGACCGTACAATTTATTGGTGGTGCTCGCTTATTAGAAACCGCGGCGGGTATTCCCTATGAATTTGGTTTGCTGATATTTGGTATCTCAATCGCATTATATACAGCGATAGGTGGATTTAGAGCTAGTGTATTAAATGATGCCTTACAAGGCCTTGTGATGTTATTGGGCACCTTTATTTTGCTTTTTGCCATTATCTACAAGGCGGGTGGTTTAGATATTGCAATACAAAAACTAAATGCTATCGATCCTGCCCTTACCTCACCTCATGGTGCTGACGGCATTTTAACTGGCCCCTTTATGGCGTCATTTTGGGTATTGGTCTGTTTTGGGGTTATCGGCCTTCCCCATACTGCAGTGCGCTGTATCTCTTATAAAGACAGCAAAGCCATGCACAGAGGGATCATCATCGGCACCATCGTGATGGCGTTATTAATGTTTGGTATGCACTTTGCGGGCGCATTAGGTCGGGCAATCATTCCTGATCTCACCGTGCCAGATCAAGTTATTCCAACCTTAATGGTTGATGTATTACCGCCTTTTGCTGCCGGTATATTTTTAGCGGCACCGATGGCAGCCATCATGTCAACGATTAACGCACAACTGCTACAATCATCAGCGACATTGGTTAAAGATCTCTATCTCAATCTCGCGCCTCATGCCATAAACAATGAAAAACGCATTGCGCGTTTATCTAGCCTATCTACTTTGATTTTAGGGATCTTATTGCTATTTGCTGCATGGAACCCGCCATCAATGATAATTTGGCTCAATTTACTTGCCTTTGGTGGACTACAAGCGGTTTTCTTATGGCCTCTAGTACTTGGCCTTTACTGGAACAAAGCAAACCGTTATGGCGCGATTGCGGGCATGATAACCGGTGCCACACTCTATGCTACACTGGCAACATTTAATATCCAGATTGCTGGATTTCATCCTATTATTCCTGCGCTGTTATTGAGCTTAGTGGCCTTTCTTGTCGCAAATAGGTTTGGAGAACAAACCTTGCCTCAATCTGCTCCATTACAGTGAACTTGTTTTTAAAAGAGATTAATTATGCCTTGGATACAATTAAGACTAAATGCCACCTCAGAAAACGCCGAAGCCATTGGTGATGAGTTGGTTGAAAGTGGCGCGGTATCAGTAACCTTTCAAGATAGCCACGATACCCCTATTTTTGAGCCATTACCGGGAGAAACTCGCCTCTGGGGTGATACCGATGTTATTGGCTTATATGATGCAGAAACCGATATGAGTATCATCGTGGCTATGTTAGAAAACACGGCGGTGCTGGGTAAAGGATTTGTACATAAAATCGAACAGTTAGAAGATAAAGATTGGGAGCGCGAATGGATGGATAACTTCCACCCTATGCGCTTTGGCGAACGTTTATGGATTTGCCCAAGCTGGCGTGAAGTGCCTGATCCTAACGCTGTAAATGTCATGCTCGATCCAGGTCTGGCATTTGGTACTGGTACTCACCCAACCACCTCTTTATGTCTACAATGGCTCGATGGTTTAGATCTCGCAGGTAAAACCGTTATCGACTTTGGTTGTGGCTCAGGTATTTTAGCCATTGCAGCATTAAAACTGGGGGCTGCGAAAGCGATAGGTATCGATATCGACCCACAAGCTATCCAAGCAAGTCGCGACAATGCACAACGTAACGGTGTCGCTGATGCACTGACGCTATACCTTGCTAAAGACCAACCAGACAATCTCAGTGCCGATGTAGTGGTCGCAAATATCTTAGCTGGTCCATTACGTGAATTGGCTCCTATTATCAGCACACTGCCACGTCAAGGGGGGCATTTAGGTCTTTCCGGTGTTCTTTCCACACAAGCTGACAGTGTTGCACAAGCTTATCAAGAACAATTTACTTTAGATCCTGTGGCTGAAAAAGAAGAGTGGTGTCGTATTACCGGAGTGAAAAAATAACAAAGGTTAAATATTAAACAATTTGCGATAATATTAAACAGTTAAAGTTTCACTTAATGATTATTTATCAGGCATTAATCACAATTTTGCCTGATAAATATCACCTTGTTGCTTGAGTTTGTTACTTCTCTATATTTAAATTTAAAATTTTAGAAAAACATTAACGCATTGTTTTTATTGACTAAATAATCTATTTATAAAAAATCAAGTATAAAAAAGTAACTTTTTTTCGCGATTTGGTTAAACTTTGTCCTTTCATATCTGGTAAAAAATGCGTAATATACGCGCCCTTGCAGTCACAGTTTGGCCCTCTTTTCATCTATGCGAATCGGACAGTATCAGTTAAAAAATTGCCTCATTGCAGCTCCAATGGCTGGCGTTACAGACCGACCTTTTCGGTCACTTTGCTATGACATGGGTGCGGGGATGACAGTTTCTGAAATGCTTTCTTCTAATCCTCAGGTTTGGAAGACAGACAAGTCTCGGTTACGGATGGTACATAGCGATGAATTGGGGATCCGCTCCGTACAAATTGCGGGAAGTGACCCTGTTGATATGGCTACAGCTGCGAAAATAAACGTAGAAAGTGGCGCTCAGATTATCGACATTAATATGGGTTGTCCGGCAAAAAAGGTGAATAAAAAGTTAGCAGGCTCGGCATTGCTGCGTTATCCGGATTTAGTCGCAGAGATCCTTTCTGCGGTGGTCAATGCGGTTGATGTACCTGTTACACTCAAGATCCGTACAGGATGGTCACCTGATGAACGAAACTGTGTAGAGATTGCCAAATTGGCTGAAGATTGTGGTATTGCGGCTCTCACCATTCATGGACGTACGCGCGAGTGTTTGTTCAAAGGTGAAGCTGAATACGACAGTATTCGGACAGTTAAGCAGAGTGTCTCTATTCCCATTATTGCGAATGGAGACATAACTGACCCGCTAAAAGCCAGAGCAGTGCTTGACTACACTGGAGCCGATGCTTTAATGATCGGTCGCGCTGCTCAGGGAAGACCCTGGATCTTTCGGGAAATCCAGCACTATCTGGACACAGGTGAACTGTTGCCTCCTTTGCCGATTGCAAAGGTGCAACAAATAATGCAAAAGCATGTGCGTGAATTGCACGACTTTTACGGTCAAGGCAAAGGAACTCGCATTGCACGCAAGCATGTCTCTTGGTATCTCAAGGAACATGCCCCTGATGACCAGTTTCGGCGCTCCTTCAACGCCATAGAGGATGCCAGCGAACAGCTGGAGGCGTTGGAAGCATATTTCGAAAATTTTTTGCGTAAATAAATAAAAGAGCTGACAGAACTATGTTCGAACAACGCGTAAATTCAGACGTACTAACCGTTGCCACTGTAAATTCACAAGATCAGGTAACCCAAAAACCTTTACGTGACTCAGTTAAACAAGCACTGAAGAACTATTTTGCTCAATTAAACGGTCAAGATGTTAATGACTTATATGAGCTGGTATTGGCTGAAGTTGAACAGCCATTGTTGGACATGGTGATGCAATACACCCGTGGTAACCAAACACGTGCTGCGCAAATGATGGGCATTAACCGTGGCACACTGCGTAAGAAACTGAAAAAATACGGCATGAATTAATAGAAGTCGTATAATACATTGAATTAAAAAGCCCTTTTCATTATTTGTTAAGGGCTTTTTTGTTATTGCAAAACGATAATTCTTTTACATATGTAGTGGGTGATAGCCACGAAATTTTATCACACGTTTTATATCCTTCATCAAGAAGAAAGATATTTACTACAAATGAGATAGGAAAACTGAGCAATACACCGGCAAGTCCTAAATAGACTAAATATCGCATTATTAATTTATTAAATGTCATTAAAGACATAAAAACAATTGATTTTACACCAAGAAAAAACTCAATTGTCATTGCGAAACAAGTATATATGACAAGTGGTACCCCCAGTGTTAACATAACAATAGGCTCTGAAAATATAATAATATCTTCCATCAGAAATAACGAAATAGTGTAACCATAAACAAGTATTCCAATTACGATAAATAAAATAAGAAAGAATATGGAAACTATTATTTTATCCCATCTTGGCATAATCAAAACCTTGGCCATGAGTGAAATATTTTATTAACATCAACCTCAGGTGTTCTTGGTTTTCTTTTTGACTCCTCTCTCAAGTATTAAATAACTTTTTCACTTAAGCCATATTGCTTATCTATATAATCTAAAGTCATCGTGATACCAACCCCTACAAGAAAGACAATTAACCCAACAGCTACTACACTGCCTCCTACCACAGCGCTTGATAATAATACTGTGTCTACAGCCCAAGCTCCAGCAGCAGCCAAAGCTGTTTTTGCCATATCAACCGTTACATTTCCCAAAAAATCGGCTAAATGATATTGATCCTTAAATACCCATTCCAATCCTTTATAAGCAAATGAAAAAATTAGACAGAATTTAGCACCCTTGACAATGCCATCACATTGAAGATAAAACAAGATATAATATCAATTTCGTAGAGATATGGAGATCAAATTTGAATAAGGTTATTAAATTTATTTTTATTGTTCTATTACTTGTAGGGTCTATTCTGAATATACCCATTTTATTTGTAGATAATCATTTTTCATACACAAAACATGATTTCATTAGGTATAATTTATTTACCTTTGATGAAATCAAAAACGCTCCTATTATTTCAAGCAATTACATTATATTTTACGACTCACCTGATGGTGTAGCACCAATGACTAATTCAATTCTATTTTCAAATGTAAATCCAAACCGTAAAATAGAATTGATAAATTATATTGAAAATCTAGGTTATGTAAAAGATATAAATGCATATTGGAATACAGATGGAAATGAATCCTGGCGTAAAGACAATTTATTTATACAAATAAAACAAATTAATAGTGAACATACGATTTTATTCTTAGTGGAGAAAAATTAATGGCATTCTTCTCCACTCATGTTGACTAAGCTATCGGATATTAAAAGTTGGGCTAATAAACCAATGAATAAGCTTAATTGATGCCAATAATAGTGCTAGGCTAATGGTGATAACAGTGAGTGAAAAAACCATCGGTAACGTAAGGGATAACTGAAAAAAGATTATGCCTTGTAAAAGGATAAAACAAATAATTGGATGAATTAAATAAACACCTAACGCATTATTGGCAAGAGAAGCGTATTTTTGAGTAGTTGGTGCAAGGTAAATAATTCCTGCACTTAAAATAAAACTTATCAATAAAGAAATAATATATATAATTAACTTTGCAAAAAATAGACTCCCTTCTAATTTTGTTAGAATAATATAATTGATATTATATTGATAATAAAGTATAAATATTGATAATAAACTTATTAAAGCAATAACCACAAAAGATTGACTTCTCAATTTAGCAATAGTTTGTTGGTCTACTAAATAAGCGATAATAAAAAATGGAAAATATTGTATTATAGCCAAGAAAGTAGATAGTTTAGTTTCATAGTCTTTAGTTAACAACGATAGCAAAATACTGACAAGCAGAAGAGAGAATAATATTGGTTTATGATGTCTGATGTATGAAGGTAACAATAGGAAAAAAGCTTGCCAAATAGGTGTAGCAAGAAAAAACCAAACACCATTTTGAGGAAAAAGAAGGTAAGTATTAAGGTCAAATTGCCCTGAATAATAAAGAGGGATCATATCAATAGTTTGGAAAGTCGCATAAATCACTAAGGCAGCCAATAAATTATCACGCCAACTTTTCCATGTCCCATTTTTAGTAATAAACCCGATAATAAAAACAAACATAGGAATTAATGTTAAATCAAATATATTAATCAGTAATGAAAAGTCAGGGGTATGGCTTTGTTTCAAATAGAAACTAAAAACAATAAGTGAACTTAATATCAATTTTAATGCTGGCCAATAGGGTTGCTTAATTTTTTCCATACTCAACATTAACTTACCTTAGTTATTTATATTTTTCGATATAAAATAATAAACCAGTTTACACCTTCCTGCTAATATTAATATAAAAGAAACCAAATATCATTTAGATAAATTTACTTAGGAAATAACTGATAGATTAAATTCGGGAAAATATCATCTTCAGATTAGAGTTCTATATTCTGTCAATAATGCTAACCTTAACTGAAAACAATGACACTTTATCTTTACTATTAGCATTTTTTTAGACAAACTTTGTCTATACAATAGACAAAGTTGATGTTTATCAGGGAATTACTATGACAGCCTTACCACGAAAAAATATGTGGCAGATTGTCCTTACTATCATTTTAGTAGGAATAAATTTACGCCCTTTTTTAACCGGGCCTGGCCCTGTTATTGACAATATTATTGCTTCAACAGGCATGAGCTATAGCCAAGTCTCATTACTCACGTTATTACCCATGATTTTAATGGGAGTCGGTGCTTTGGTTGTGCCCTTTTTACAACCTTATATTCAAGCTCGTAGAGGGCTACAAGTTGCGATGCTTATCTTATTATTAGCATCGTTTTCTCGTGCCTATGTTTCTGATGGTGATCAGTTACTTATTACTGCTCTATTTTGTGGTTTAAGTGTCGCTTATATCCAAGCGGTTTTCCCTGGCATCATCAAAGCGTGGTTTGGACAGAAAACTCCCATTATGATGGGTCTCTACTCAGCCATGCTAATGGGAGGAGGTGCATTAGGTGCTCAGTTATCCCCTGTTCTTACGGCATCTGATGGCAATTGGCAACAGGCTCTTGCTTGGTTTGCGTTACCCGCGAGCGTCGCATTAGTTGCTATTACGCTATCAATTAAAAAGAATATTTCCGAAACCAATAAACTGCCACTTAATACATTGATTTGGCGACCAAGAACAGCCTTATTAATTGTTGGATTTGGCTTTGTTAATGCCGGTTACGCTTCGATGGTGGCATGGTTAGCTCCCTTCTATCAATCATTAGGTATGCCAAGTGCACAAAGTGGCTCATTAGTTGCTATTTTGTCACTCTTTCAAGCATCAGCAGCATTAATTATTCCATTTCTTGCTGCCAAAAATCATGATCGCCGTTTTTGGCTACTTTTAACACTGACAAGCCAACTTATTGGATTTTTAGCGCTGATGACAATGCCAATGAGTGCCCCTTATCTATGGAGTATCTTTTTAGGCTGTGGGTTGGGTGGTTGTTTCTCAATGATGATGATTGCCGCATTAGATCATGTTCCTCATCCATTACACGCAGGAGCACTATCAGCCTTGATGCAAGGTGGCGGATTTATTATTGCCTCTTTTGGGCCGCTGATCGCCGTATGGCTACAACAAGATGATGGTAGTTTTACCTATGCTTGGGCTTTTCATGCTGTCTTAGTGATATTAACTATGGGATTATTTGCACGGTTAAATCCTCATAATTATAATAAGGCCTATCCTACTAGCCATATATTGACAGATTAGTGATAAAAATAAGCATTATAAGGCATCTGTGTCATTCACTCAGATACCTTATAAAAAGCACATTAATTCTGTTGATAAATATCTGGGACATCAGTGATCAACATATCGACTCCCCATGCTTCAAAATCTTTCACTTCTTTAGGATCATTGGGGGTATAGCAATAAATTTCATAGCCTGCTTGTTTCAACATAGCCGCTTGTTGCTGCGTTAAATATTGATAATTACAATGCACGCTAAACCCCTCTATAGCTTGTAAAGTTTCTAGTGCATTATCAGGAATATCATCCCATAGCTGTCCTCGACGAATGGCGGGCAGATAACGTTTCATCACCATTAATGCGTGAGTATCGAAAGAGGAAAACAGGATTTGTTCGTTAGGGATATCTGCGCTTTTTATCATTTCAGATACCGCTAAACATAAGCGCTCTACATCATCATCAGGCCATGTTTTAAGTTCGATATTGAGCTTAGTGCCTGAGCGCTTTATCAACTGCAAACCTTGTCTTAGTGTGGGAATTTTTTCCCCTTGATAAAGTGAACTAAACCAACTGCCTGCATCAAGGCGGTGTAAATCATCCAAACTATGAAAGCGCACCGCACCTTGTCCATTCGTGCAACGATTAACCGTCTTGTCATGGATCAGTACAGGTACATGATCTGCCGTTAATTGCACATCGGTTTCAATCCATTCACACCCAAAATCAATTGCCATTTTAAATGCAGCTAATGTGTTTTCAGGTGCCTTTCCAGAAAATCCTCTATGAGCGGCTATTTTCATCTTTCTCTCCTTATTCGTTGATATCGCCATCATGACAACCATTTATGACAGCAATTTGACAGTCACACCATCAACATATCTTCATTTAATTGTCACCCATTTGTCATAAAGAACGCTTAGGGTATTTCTTAAATTAGATTGCGCCTTTCGTATTTAAATAAAAAGGAAATTTTGCATGTCGATTAAATCCTTCAGTACGCTTGCCATAGCAATAGCATTATTTACTTCACCAACCTACGCAAAAACCGAAATAGAGTGGTGGCATGCTATGGGAGGCGCCCTAGGTCAAAAAGTCAATCAAATTGCCTCAGACTTTAATGCCAGCCAATCAGAATATGTGATCAAACCTGTCTATAAAGGGACTTATCCAGAAACGATGACCAGCGCTGTTGCTGCATTTCGAGCCAAAAACCAACCTGCGATTGTTCAAGTGTTTGAGGTGGGAACAGCAAGTATGATGGGAGCTAAAAAAGCCGTTTTTCCTGTTTACCAATTAATGGAAAAAACCAACGAGCCATTTGATCCTAATAGCTACCTCTCGACAGTTACCGCTTATTACACCACCAGCGATGGTAAAATGATATCTCTACCTTTTAATAGCTCAACGCCTGTGCTTTATTACAACAAAGCACTATTTAAACAAGCAGGCATAGCGCAACCTCCTAAAACATGGAAAGAGATGGGGGCTGTCTCTCAGAAACTACTTGATGCTGGCGTGAAATGTGGTTTTACCACCACTTGGCAATCATGGACCCAAATAGAGAATTTTGGCGCTCGTAATAACTTACCTATCGCCACCAAAAATAACGGCTTTGATGGGACTGATACCTCATTTTTATTTAATCAGGCACCGTTTGTTACTCATATCCAACGCATGGCGGATTGGTCTAAATCCGGTATTTTTAAATATGGTGGCCGCCAATCTGATGCTATGCCGCTATTTTATACTCAAGAATGCGCCATGGTGATGGAGTCATCTGCAGGCTTTGCGGGTATTAAAGAGAATATGAAAGGCATTGATATTGGTGTTAGCCAATTGCCTTATGACGATACTTTAGTTGATAAACCTGCTAATAGCATTATCGGAGGTGCCTCATTATGGGTAATGGCAGGTCGTCCTGATGCTGAATATAACGGTGTCGCTAAATTCTTTACCTATCTTTCTAGTCCTGAAGTACAAGCAGATTGGCATCAAGCAACCGGTTATTTACCTGTGACGAAAGCCGCTTATGCATTAACACAACAACAGGGGTTCTATCAGCAAAATCCTGGTGCTGATACGGCTATTTTACAAATGACCACCTCTGACTCTACAGCAAACTCAAAAGGCTTGCGCTTTGGTAACTTTTTACAAACGCGAGAAATCGTCGATGAAGAATTAGAAAAAGTGTGGTCAGGCAAACAGAGCGCACAAGCCGCCTTGGATAATGCGGTTAAACGGGGAAATGAACAACTACGCCGATTTGAACGCACTCAGTAAGGTATTTGGTATTCGGCGAACATCAATAAGTGTTCGCCTGTTATTTTGTCAGATCTCTGGATACAGTATGGCTTCCCAATCCGTTTACTTTAAACAAAAATGGTTACCTATCGCGCTGATCTTCCCTCAATTAGCCATTACTTTAATTTTCTTTATTTGGCCGGCTGGACAAGCATTGTTGCAATCTTTTCAGTTAGAAGATGCTTTTGGCCTTAGTCGTGAATTTGTTGGTTTAGAAAATTTTCAGCGCTTATTTAATGATAATTATTATTTTGACAGCTTAATCACCACGCTTATTTTTAGTACCAGTGTTGTATTACTTTCAATGTTATCTGCGGTTATTTTAGCGGGTATTGCTGAGCAAATATTACGGGGTAAATTGTTTTACCGCACAATACTTATCGCTCCTTATGCTATTGCTCCTGTTATCGCAGGTTTTCTCTGGTTGTTTATGCTCGATCCTACCATTGGTGTATTAAGCAGAGTATTAAACAAAATCGGTATCAATTGGGATCCGGTCTTAAATACATCTCATGCAATGTGGATGGTGATTTTAACCGCCACATGGAAACAGATAAGCTATAACTTCCTGTTTTTTCTTGCCGCGTTACAATCTGTGCCTAAATCGTTGCTAGAAGCAGCAGCCATTGATGGCAGTGGTCCAATTAAACGTTTTATTACCATTGGTTTGCCATTAATTTCGCCGACAACTTTTTTCTTATTGGTGGTTAATTTTGCCTACGCCTTTTTTGACACCTTTCCCATCATTCATGCCATGACCCAAGGTGGCCCCGGTAATAGCACCTCAACATTAGTTTATAAAGTGTATAACGATGGATTTGTTGGATTAGATTTAGGCTCATCAGCGGCACAATCGGTTATTTTAATGTTGATTGTTGCCATATTGACCATTATTCAATTTCGTTATGTTGAGAAAAAGGTGGCTTACTAATGGTTGAACGTAGACCTCTCTTCCACGCTTTTTGCCATCTTATTCTGATTGTTGGCATTCTTTCTGTAGCATTTCCGGTATGGATCGCTGTTGTTGCGACTACCCACCAAAATACCGAATTTGCCACAGGCTCGCCTCTTTGGTTTGGTCAGGAGGGTATCGAGGTTTTTAAAACGCTCTTTTCATCAGCGGGAACGACTCAAAATAGTGCAATTACCATTAATGGTATGCTATTGAACTCTTTAGTTATGGCGTTAGTGATCACTATTGGTAAATTGGTTATCTCTATTGCCTCCGCTTACGCCGTGGTGTTCTTTCGTTTTCCTGGCAGAATGCTGGCTTTTTGGACAATCTTCTTTACCTTGATGCTCCCCGTCGAAGTGCGGATCATGCCGACCTTTGAGGTAGTGACAAATCTTAATATGTTGAACTCCTATGCAGGACTGACCATTCCACTGATTGCGAGTGCAACGGCTACATTTTTGTTTCGCCAATTTTTTCTTACCATCACCCCAGAGCTGATTGAAGCGGCCAAAATTGATGGTGCAGGGCCAATAAAATTTTTCTTTACCATTTTATTGCCTTTATCCCGTACCAATATTGCCGCGCTTTTTGTTATCACCTTTATCTATGGCTGGAATCAATATCTTTGGCCAATGCTTATCACCACAGATACTCCGTACTACACCATTGTCATGGGCATCAAACAGATGGTGGCCGTATCTGATGGCGTGATTGAGTGGAACAAAATTATGGCAACCACTTTAATTGCAATGTTGCCACCTGTCTTTATCGTCATTTTGATGCAAAGAGCCTTTGTTAAAGGCTTTGTTGATACGGAGAAATAATATGACTACCGTAACACTGACTAATTTAGAAAAACGTTATCCTAATGGTTATCAAGCAATTTCCACGCTCAATCTCTCTATTGAGCAAGGCGAAATGGTGGTTTTAGTAGGGCCTAGTGGTTGTGGAAAATCAACACTACTGCGCATGATAGCGGGATTAGAAACCATCACAGATGGCGATTTACTGATTGATAATCGACGCGTAAATGAACATGAGCCTAGTGAGCGAGATATTGCGATGGTTTTTCAAAATTATGCCCTCTACCCACATATGTCTGTCTATGACAATATGGCGTATGGTTTGCGTAATCGAAAAGTCCCCAAAGCTGAAATCATAGCCCGAGTCGATCGCGCTGCTCATATGCTAGAAATAAGCCATTTACTGGATAGAAAACCTAAAGAGCTTTCTGGTGGACAACGCCAACGCGTTGCCATGGGCAGAGCGATTGTCCGTGATCCCAAAGTCTTCTTATTTGATGAACCGCTCTCTAACCTTGATGCCAAACTACGCGTACAAATGCGTCTTGAAATCAAAAAGCTGCAGCAAAAATTAGCCACTACTTCTGTTTATGTCACTCATGATCAAGTGGAAGCCATGACCTTGGCGGATAAATTAGTAGTACTAAACCAAGGTCATATAGAACAAGTTGGCTCCCCCTTAGAGATTTATGAAAGCCCAGCTTCTGTATTTGTGGCAACATTTATGGGATCACCGGCGATGAATATTTTAACCACTCATATCAATCGCGGTATTATTGAAATTGCGGATGGTCATCTTGCTATTTCTGCCCACTCATTACCTAATGGTGAGATCCAACTAGGATTACGTCCTGAACATTTGCTCATAAATCAACAAAATCCACTGTTTCATGCTAATGTCGATTTTATTGAAGCTTTAGGGGCTGATGTTTTAATTTACGCCACCACTTGTGACCAACAATCTATTGTTATTCGAGCCGCAAACGATCATGGTGTTAATGTGGGTAATAGAATAGGTGTTGCTATTTATCCAGAAAATCTACATTTTTTTGATCGACAAACCCAAAAACGGATTGAACGTCCTACCATGTTGTTAAGTGAACGATTAGTCTCTTAATTTATTCTCACTGTGATTCATTTTCAGTTTAATCTTAATAGCAATGTTTTTAGCATTGCTATTATTTTTTCATCGATGAGAAAACACACATAACATCAATATACTTAACACTTAAAATGTATAAAGTAGATTATTTTGATGCTATCCATTGCGATTAATCTTTGCTAAAAGAGAGATGATAAAAAATTTACAACATATTAAAATTTAATAAAAATTTTACAATAAATACCTTTAAATCCATTTTAAAAACCATGATTACTTACATTAATAAAAGTACACTTATTAAGGATTTTAATATTTTATATAATAAGTTTAAAAAATAGAAAAATACGCGTTTAAAATAATAAAAATAATTTTTTATAGCAGTAGAATAATATCATTAGAATATCCGCATATTGCACCACTAGATAAGCACTGCTATTCTTTTGCTCGCATTTAATGTGCAACTAATAATATTAAACTGCTAAGCAGAAAAGGACTTAATTGATAATGAAAATAAAACTACTTGCGACAGTGATGGTATCCGCGGCATTACTCTCTGGCTGTAAAAATCTTGATACTTCTATGTTAGCGCAATCAGGTACACAACTTTTCCAAGCGGCAACATTAAGTGATGACGATGTCAAAGCGCTAACTAATGATGCATGTAAAGAAATGGATGCTAAAAACAAAATTGCACCTGCAAATAGTAACTACACTAAACGCTTAAATAATATCGCGAAAGCGTTAGGTAATGAAGTTAATGGTACTCCAGTAAACTATAAAGTTTATCTCACTAAAGATGTCAATGCATGGGCGATGGCAAACGGCTGTGTGCGTGTTTATAGCGGTTTAATGGACATCATGACTGACAACGAAGTGGAAGGTGTATTGGGCCATGAAATGGGACACGTGGCATTAGGCCATACACGTAAAGCAATCCAAGTAGCACATGCCACCGTTGCGGCACGTACTGCAGCCTCTTCAGCGGGGGGAGTAGCAGCACAATTAAGTAGTTCCCAGTTAGCAGAAATGGGTGAAAAACTGGTTAATGCCCAGTTCTCTCAACACCAAGAAACACAAGCTGATAACTTCTCTTACGATCTGCTGAAAAAACGCGGTATTAATACTTCAGGCTTAGTGACTGGCTTTGAAAAATTAGCTAAATTAGGTGGTAGTGATTCAAGCATGTTTGATTCTCACCCACCATCAAAAGAGCGTGCTGACAATATTCGTAACCGCATTGCCGAAGATAAAAAATAAACTTTATCGCCCCTATATTTAACCATATGGGGGTTTTCTTTATGCTTTTTCCTTGTGGCGAAAACGATTTGCAACATCAGCTAAAAAGCGTTTAATTGCCAGCCTTTCATTTTGATCATACTGTTCAAATAAGGTTATCCATTTTGCCTGAGATTGTTGATGTAACAATTCATGAGTGTGAAACAGCTTTTCCCCTTCAGTAGTTAAAATAAAAAATATCTCTTTTTGGTTATCCGCTAATTTTATTTTCTCAATAGCGCCTTTACTCTGTAAGCGACGACAAATTTTTGAGACTGCCCCACGTGTCATTGCCATATAATCACTGATCGTTGTGAGGTTGCGCATACTCTCTTCACCAATACAATGGATCACATGAAGCTCTGTGAGTGAATAATTTTCTAACCCCTTCTCTGCTAATACTTTCTTATGACCTTCATCATTATTCGCTTCTTTTAAGTGCAACAATTCACTTAAACCATTAAGCAATTCCTGTGTGGTTACTTGCTGTCTTGTCATTTTGTTTCCTTGGAAAAAATATTTTAAAAAAATAATACCAAAACTATTTACAACAATCAAAATATCGCTATTATCTATTTTGTTTCCATGGAAACAAAACTAAGAGGCAATATAATGAAATTATCAATCCGTAGTCTGTTTTACCTTGTTTGCTTTAGCGCTTTATTAGGCTCTCTAGCACAAAATATTTATACTCCTGTGCTGCCATTGATCCAGCAGCAATTTAATACCACATTATCACTGGTTAACCTTACGGTATCAGCTTTCACTTTTGCTATGGCTGTTATGCAGTTATGTTATGGTTCATTGATTGACAAATGGGGCAGAAAACCTATTTTGCTCAGTGGGTTAACGATTTCAATTATCGGCGCACTTATTTGTATATGGGCTAATTCTATTAACCTATTAATTTTTGGACGAGTGATCCAAGCCATAGGTATCGCTGCCATCCCTGTTGTCGCAGCAACTATTTTAGGCGATCTCTATCAAGGGAATGAGCGTGCTAAAGCAATGGGAAGTTACCAAATGTTACTAGCATTAGCACCAGCGAGTGGTCCTTTATTAGGCGGCTATTTAGCACAACATTATCACTACCAAAGTATTTTTGTTTTCTTAAGTATGGTGGGACTTGTTTTGCTGATTGCCCATCTATTTTATTTACCTGAAACTCGCCCAGAACAAAAACAGTTCGTTAAAAGCTTATCTGCTATGCGACAAGTGCTCGCCGCCCCAGAGGGTAAATCTGTTTTTGTGATAAGTTTTATGGTGTTTTATAACTACTTCTGCCTATTAGTATTTTTACCCTTAATTGCTTTTCACCTTTATCACTTAAATAGCAGTGAAATTGGTGGGCTTTATGTTCCTATGTCCATTGCACTGGTGTTAGGCAGTTACCTTTACCGTAAGGTTTGTCATTTGTTTAGCGCTGAATATGGTGTGATCATAACTTCATGTATAAACCTTGCCATGTTGTCGTTATTTGCCCTATTTTGGCAAATCTCATTACCAATAATGTTAATATTAACGGTGTTATATGGTCTCTCTTTAGGATTAACTATGCCTACACACACGACCTTATTAACCAGCCACTTTAGTTCAGTAAGAGCAACGGCAATGGGTATTTATAATTTTATCCGCTACTGTGGTATGGCAGCAGGGCCTATGGTCGCAAGCTATTTTGTCACCGATAATCATTATCAATATGTCTTTTATTCTTGTGTGATCTTAACAAGTTTGGCATTGTGTTTTGCCATCAAAACGCTACTTTCCACATTAAAACAACAACGACAAACCATCGACTAACAGGACATTTGATGAAACTAACCATTGAAAATCTGCCGCAGCTTTCAGCACAAGATAAAATAGATTTAGGGAAAATTTGGCAAGATAGTGAGTACCAAATGGCACTCACTGCACCAATCACCACAGAGCATGCTCTTTTTGTCGCCCGTTTTAACGGGCGATTACTAGCGGCTTGTCGTATAAAATACCAAGCAAAAACAGCGCTTATCAGTGATTTTATGGTAAGAGAAGTGACTCGTCGTCGTGGTGTTGGGCATTACTTACTAACACAATGCCTTGAAAAAAATCCAACCATTACACATTGGCAAGCTTTATTGAAAACAGGGCAAATCAACGATCCTGTAGCACAGGCTTTTTTAGCGCATCATCATTTTGCTACTTCATTACAGGCTGATACTTATGATTATTTCTGCAATGATAAAGCATAAAGCCTCGCTACATTATAAGCGGTTTCCTGTAAATTTTGCTCAGCATTATCAAAGGCTTGTTGTAAAGTGGCAACACCAGGCATGATAGAGAAAACCGCATCAATACCCTGCTGATGAACCACATCATAATCTGGTAAATAACCACCAACTAATGCAATCACTGGGCGATGGTATTTTTTAGCTAATTTAGCAACACCTATCGGGGTTTTACCTTGCGCCGATTGGCTGTCCATTCGCCCTTCGCCAGTTATGACCAAATCTGCATCGATTAACTGTTTTTCTAATTCAACAGCGTTAGCAACCAAATCAATACCTGGTGAAAGTGTTGCTTGCGTAAATGCCAGCAAAGGCAGAGCCAATCCTCCTGCTGCACCACTTCCTGCAATATTGATAAGAGTGCGTTGTGTCATTTTCTCAAGATAAGTACCAAAATGGTGTAGTGCGCTATCCAGTTGCGCAATATCTTGTTCTGTCGCCCCTTTTTGTGGGCCAAAGACTTTTGAAGCCCCCAATTCGCCACATAATGGATTAGTTACATCACAGGCGATCTCTATATCAACAGAGGCAAGTTTTGGATGTAGTTGATTGATATCTATAGAATGAAGTTGACTTAATGCATGTCCACCAAAAGGCAGAGATGTTCCAGACTTATCTTTAAGACCAAGACCGAGCGCTTGCATCATACCTGCACCGCCGTCATTTGTGGCACTTCCTCCTAAGCCTAAAATGATCTTTTTAACCCCCAAATCTAGTGCGGCACAAATTAACTCACCGGTACCATAACTCGTCGTTAAATTGGGATTGCGTTGAGATGAAGGGATAAGATGAAGACCTGATGCCTGTGCCATTTCAATCACGGCAGTAGTATTATCGCCTAACACTCCCCAAGTGGCTGTTACCTGTTTACCTAATGGATCACAAACTGGCGTTGTGATAAAACGACCATGGGTAGCATCAACTAATGACGTTACTGTACCTTCACCGCCGTCGGCCATAGGAATACAACAATAATCAGCATCAGGTAAATAACGTGAAAAGCCTTGTTTAATCGCCTCTGCCACCTCTTTGGCACTTAAGCTCTCTTTAAAAGGATCTGGGGCGATAACTATTTTTATCTCTTTCACGTCATGTTCTCCGCGTATAAAAAAAGCGATATATCAATATCGCTTTTATATCATACTCTACAATCAGAGAGGTTGGATTGGCTTTAAAATGTGATTAATCTTCAATCGCTAAACGCAATTTTTTCATCGCATTTTTTTCTAACTGGCGAACTCGCTCAGCAGAAACACCATATTTATCTGCAAGCTCCTGTAAAGTTGATTTATTATCATCTTCTAACCAGCGAGCGCGGATAATGTCTTGGCTACGTTCATCCAGTGTTTTTATCGCTAAAGTCAGTCGGTCAGCTGCATGGTTATCCCAGTTATCCTCTTCAATACCATCAGCAAAGTCAGAAGATTTATCTTCTAAGAATAGCACCGGAGCTACAGGATGTGAGTCATCACTATCATCAGCACTCATGTCAAATGCCATATCTTGTGCCGACATGCGAGATTCCATTTCACGCACATCGCTCTCAGAAACCCCAAGCTCTTTCGCAACTAGCTCGACTTCATCTTGGTTAAACCACCCTAAGCGTTTTTTGTTTTTTCTTAAATTAAAGAACAGTTTACGCTGTGATTTCGTTGTCGCGACTTTCACGATACGCCAATTACGTAACACATATTCATGAATTTCGGCTTTGATCCAATGCACGGCGAAAGAAACCAGTCTAACCCCAACTTCAGGGTTAAAGCGACGCACCGCTTTCATCAAACCAATATTACCTTCTTGGATAAGATCCGCCTGAGGTAAACCATATCCTGAATAACTGCGAGCAACATGAATAACGAAGCGTAAATGAGAAAGGATCAGCGTTTTCGCTGCTTCCAAATCGCCCTCGTAATGCAGCCGTTCAGCCAGTTCCTTTTCTTCCTCTGCCGTTAACATCGGATAGGAATTGGCTGCACGGATATACGCTTCAATGCTGCCTTGCGGAACCAATGCTAAGGATTGCATTTCTTTTGTCATTCAAATCCTCATGAAAATCAAATAGATAATTAATATTAATACTGTATGGTGAGCAGGAAGAACCTTCTAATAGTACTTAACAGGTCATCGTTGGTGGTAGATATTATGTTTTTACAACATTATTGACCAGCATAAAGACTAAAGGTTCATATCGCATCTATGTTTACATATCTTTGTACTTTACCAAGCAAACCGCAAATTCATCTATTAAAAATAGTACTCAATTCATCTAGGTTAAGTGTAGAACATTATTATGCCAAAGATAGGGGTTTGATAAAATGGCAAGGTTGCCATAATAATGCAACCCGCCATAATAAAATGGGAAAAAGGGACTAATATGGCTATTCTGGTGTGAATTGACGTAAATGTTGCATGGTGGTCAACCAAGCAGCAAACCAGCCAATGGTCATCGAAACGAGGATCAAAATAACCGATTCATCAAAACCTAATCCAGATATTGAGAAAGTTGTTCCAAATACGGTCGCCGCTTGCGTAACGACATCAGATAACTTCCATACCAATAATGCAGAGAAAATAATCGCAAAAATAGCCCCGATAAAGCCGAGTACTAAACCCCAATTTAAAAAGGGACGCATGATAAAGCCATCAGTAGCACCAATTAATTTCATCACATTAATGGTATCACGACGACTGAAAATATTAAGACGAACACTATTACCAATAACCAATAGCAGTGCCACAATCATTAAGCTACCGATCACCATTGCGATTTGTCCAACTAATGAGGTTAAAGTAGATAACCGAGTAAACCAGCTATCGTCCATTCTCACTTCGTCAACACCGGCAATATTTGCCACTGCATCACGCAGATTAACCATTAATTGCTCGTCATTAGGATCCATAACAGGAGTCACAATCGCGACAGCGGGTAATGGATTTTCTTCTAGCATATCTAATGCGCTACTAAATCCAGACCATGAGCGAAACTCCACTAATGAATCTTGACGAGAAAGATAATTAACCTCTTCGACTTTATCTAATGCCTCGATATTTTTTATCGTTGCCTGCGCTAAGCTGTCATCTAGAGATTTATCAAGATAGACCGTCAGTTGCGGAGTGGGATACCACTGCTCTGCGGCTGTTGATACATTTTTCCAGACAATGTAACAGATACTAGGTAGTGTTAATGAAATCGCTACTACCATCACCGTTAAGAAAGAAGAGAGAGGTTGGCGTAAAAAGTCGGCCATGGTATTACGCCATGCATAACGCCACTGCTCACGGCGTCCACCACGTAATGCTTTTGTTTTCGCTTTTGGTGTTGGCATTGCCTTACGGGAGTGTTTTCCTTTAGCCATTTTGTCCTCCCACCATACGCCCTTGACCTAAGGTTAGAATACGGTAATTCCTGCGCTCTACAAGTGTCATATCATGCGTTGCCATTAACACGGTAACCCCCACGCGATTAAACTCTTCAAACAGACGCATAATGCCTTCTGAAAGTTCACCATCAAGATTCCCTGTTGGCTCATCAGCCAATAACACCGTGGGTTTATTCACAACAGCACGAGCTATTCCCACTCGTTGCTGTTCCCCCCCTGAAAGCTGGATAGGGTAATTTTTCGCTTTATCAAGTAGTCCGACTTTATCCAAGGCGGCTGAAACTCGGCGTCGAATATCCTCTTCACTTGCGCCTGCAATAATCAAAGGTAGAGAGACATTGTCATAAACCGTTCTGTCCATCAGCAAATGGTGATCTTGGAAGATCATCCCTATTTGACGACGCAAAAAAGGGATCTCACTATTTTTTAGCCTACTGATATCATGACCAGCAAACCAAATAGCGCCATCACTTGGACGTTCTATGCCACAAATTAATTTAAGCAATGTACTTTTACCAGCACCAGAATGTCCGGTTAAAAAAGCCATCTCACCAGGGCGAAGATGAAAATCAACCCCCTGTAATGCTTGTCTTCCACCTAAATAAGCCTTGCTGACGTGTTCGAAGCGGATCATTACAACTACTCCTCGCGGGCAAACAGAGCCTCAATAAAATCGTCGGCCTTAAACGGACGTAAATCTTCAATACCTTCACCGACGCCGATATAGCGAATAGGAATACCAAACTGATCAGCGATAGAGAAGATAACGCCCCCTTTTGCAGTACCATCTAGTTTCGTCAAGGTTAATCCTGTCAGCCCAACCGTTTCATTAAACAATTTTGCTTGGCTAACAGCATTTTGCCCTGTACTGGCATCGAGTGTCAGCATCACTTCATGTGGTGCTTCCTCGTCTAATTTTTTCATTACACGGACGATTTTTTTCAGCTCTTCCATTAAATGAGATTTATTTTGCAATCGTCCCGCGGTATCCGCAATCAGAACATCGACACCTTTTGCTTGCGCCGATTGAATAGCATCAAAAATAACCGATGCTGGATCAGCCCCCGTATGCTGAGCAATAACAGGGATATGATTACGCTCACCCCAAACTTGTAATTGCTCAACCGCCGCTGCACGGAAGGTATCTCCCGCAGCTAACATCACCGATTTACCTTCAGCTTGGTATTGGCGGGCTAACTTACCGATAGTGGTCGTTTTACCGACCCCATTAACTCCGACCATTAAAATGACAAAAGGTTTTTTACCTTCAATATTTAATGGCTTATCCACTTTATTTAAAATATCGCCCATCTCTTCACGCAACTTACCATAAAGAGATTCAGCATCTTTGAGATCTTTACGACTAGCATGCTGAGTCAAACTGTTAATGATCTTGCTAGTGGTATCCATTCCCACATCGGCAATTAACAACTGCTCTTCTAACTCTTCGAAAAGCTCGTCATCAATTTTCTTACCGCGGAATAGCCCCATAAAACCGGAGCCTAAATTTTGTCGTGTTTTTAATAATCCCTTTTTCAAGCGAGAGAAAAAGCCTTCTTTTTTCGGTCTCTCTTGCTCTACGGGTTTATCGACTAATACCTCTTCGCGTAACGCGACAATATCTTCCGCTTCGGCTTGTGCTTGTGCAATACGCGCTTTTTCTTCAGCTTCGGCTTCTTGGCGTGCTTGTTCAGCTTCAAGTTGCGCTTGACGTTGAGCTTCTTCTTCGGCTAAACGCGCCTGCTCCGCACGTTCAGCAGCTAATTTTTCAGCTTCTGCTCTTTGCGCTTCTTGGCGTGCTTGTTCAGCTTCTAGTTGCGCTTGACGTTGGGCTTCTTCTTCGGCTAAACGCGCCTGCTCTGCACGTTCAGCAGCTAATCGTTCTGCCTCTGCTCTTTGCGCTTCTTGGCGTGCTTGTTCAGCTTCTTGCTGCGCTTGACGCTGGGCTTCTTCTTCGGCTAAACGTGCCTGCTCTGCACGTTCAGCAGCTAATCGTTCTGCCTCTGCTCTTTGCGCTTCTTGGCGTGCTTGTTCAGCTTCTAGTTGCGCTTGACGCTGGGCTTCTTCTTCGGCTAAACACGCCTGCTCTGCACGTTCAGCAGCTAATCGTTCTGCCTCTGCTCTTTGCGCTTCTTGGCGTGCTTGTTCTGCTTTTAGCTGTGCTTGACGTTGAGCTTCTTCTTCGGCTAAACGCGCTTGCTCTGCACGTTCAGCAGCTAATTTTTCAGCTTCTGCTCTTTGCGCTTCTTGGCGTGCTTGTTCAGCTTCAAGTTGCGCTTGACGTTGAGCTTCTTCTTCGGCTAAACGTGCCTGCTCCGCACGTTCAGCAGCTAATTTTTCAGCTTCTGCTCTTTGCGCTTCTTGGCGCACTTGTTCAGCTTCTAGTTGCGCTTGACGTTGAGCTTCTTCTTTGGCTAAACGCGCCTGCTCTGCACGTTCGGCCTCTAAACGTTGTTGTTCTTTCTCTTGTGCAGTATTTTCTTCTTTATTACGGCCAAATCCGAGCCACGAGAAAAAACCTTTTTTTTCTTTTGCCATTAGCTACTAAACTCCTCGCACTAAATCATGGCGCGATAACATTGACGATATTAAAAATAATAATGAAGTCTATCATTTGATCGAGGATAAACGCATCTTTTATACGAATTTTATGGTAAATTATTCGCGCTTAAATCAAGGTAAGTTATCAAGTTATCAACAAACTTGTTCCTTGAAACATTAAAACACGCCAAAATTCACGCTTAAACGATATATATCAGAAAAATATGGCTAAGAAACCACAAAAAACGCCGATGGGACAAATCAGAATAATCGGAGGTAAATGGCGTGGTCGGAAACTTCCTGTGCTTGATAGCCAAGGATTACGTCCCACCACCGATAGAGTCAAAGAAACACTGTTTAATTGGCTTATGCCCGTTATTCAGGACGCTCGTTGCTTAGATTGCTTTGCCGGCAGTGGTGGGCTAGGTATTGAAGCACTCTCTCGCTATGCAAAAGAAACGACATTCATTGAGTTCGACCGTAAAGTCGCGCAACAAATTACTGCTAATTTAGCGCTGCTTGGCGCTGATAATGGGCATGTTATTCAAGATAGTGCGTTAAATTATCTAGCTAAACAAGGTACTGCATATGATGTGGTGTTTTTAGATCCTCCTTTTCATCAAGGTATGTTGGCAAACACCCTGCAATTATTAGAAAATAACCAATGGTTAGCCGAAGGTTGTTATATTTATATTGAAGAAGAAGTAAACGCACAGGTTTATTCTTTACCAGAAAATTGGCGATTACATAGAGAAAAAATCGCAGGCCAAGTCGCCTATCGTCTTTATATTCGCAATTTATCTGCTTAATTTGTTATGGAGCTGCTATGTTAATCTTTTTAGGTCGATTTTTAATGATCGGTGTGTGGGGATTTCTTTGTTTAAATCTTATTTCCCCATTCCCTAAACCTTTAAAGTACTTTATGGATATCGCATTAATCTTTATGGTGATTATGCACGGCTTACAAATTGCCATGTATAAAGCAGGCCAACCCGAAGATAAAAAACCTTCTGGCTTACTCCAATTTAAGATCTTCTTTTTTGGTATTTTTGAGCTATTGAGAATACAAAAAGAGTTGCGCAAAGAGTATCTAGAAAAACAAAAAAATAAAAACCAATAATCATCGTCTATTCAAGTCACTGGGGATAACACGCTAACTCCCCAGTTTCTGATGCTCTGATGCTTATTTAGTTGATGTTTTACCACTCTCATTATCTGGTGCATCGGTTTCAAACTGCACGAAACGACTACCTTGCATAAATAATCGCCCTTTCATCTCCAGCGCTACATTTGAGAAAGTGGTTTTATCCACACGTAAGATAATATCTTGCTGAGAGTCCGTTGTTAAACGAAAAGTCACTTGATAGTAATAGGTTGTTTCTGGCCCATTAACATCATTTTCTCTTGAACGTCGATCGTTTTTCGGTATTTGTTGCTTATCAACAACTTCTACCATATATAATTTAACGGGTGAATTATCATCACTGATACGCTGTTTTCTTTGCTCAAAAAAACGATATGTTGCGCTAGCGATAATGATAATCAGCACCGCGATACCTAACATTCCCGCTTTATTCATTACACTCATTCCTATTATCGTTATAAATTCACATTGTGCTTATCTGTAGTTAATTTTAATTAATACGCCAGTTTCTTCATTAATCGCTATTCTTAAATTATGCTTTCTGTTATGAATAATAAAAGAGTTCTCTATATAAGAATAAGGAAGATATTATGAGTTGGCCTTTTCTCGCTGTCTTATTTTCTGGGTGGCTTTATATCGATGCCGCGTATCGTGGCCCTAATTGGCAACGATGGCTATTCCGTCCTATTACGCTACTACTATTACTCCTTTGGGCATGGCAAGTCCCTGAGCATAGCATTAATAGTTATCTTATTGTCGGCGCTTTATTAGCAACATTACTTTCTGATGTATTAAAAATGTTTGAAGGTAAGTATTTACTACCTTCTTTAGCCTTGTTATTCCTAAGTTATATTCTCTACCTAATTAGTTTTACCTTACCATTACAAATCTCTTTTTATCTTCCTTTGCTTGGTTTTGTTATCGTTGCCGCAATTATCGTGTTAGCCATCATCTGGACTAAACTGGATAAATTTGCCATTCCTGTATTACTGACTTTATTAGCGGCTTTTGCGATGTTTTGGGTTGCAGGAGAGAAATTCTTCTACCTGAGCAACGACTACAACTTTTCTATCATGATAGGCTCACTCTTGTTAGTAATTGCTTACTCTATTTGGCTTATCAACCGTTTCCGCTTCTCTTTTTCAGCCTCTAAAGGACTGGTAAGTGCCTGTTACTTTATTGGTCACTTCTTTATTGTTAGAGCCCTTTTTCTGTAAAACCCTGATCCCTTGTTTCTTTATCAATAGAAACAAGGGATTAATTGATTTAACAAATCCGCACTTTTTGACAATCAATACGCTCTGTTTATCTTGACTCTGGACTCTACTCCAAGCTGTAAAGTATCGGTAATTGATAAAACTGTACTTTGTTGAACGAGGAGAGGCGTATGTCTAAACACGCTCATCAACACGATAACCATAAACATACCGATGCTTGCTGTTCAAGCTCTCAATGCTGCTCTAATCAGGCAGATAATAGTAGTATGCACTCACATACTGAAAGTGGACACACTCATAGCAAAATCGATAAGAGTGATCCTGAATGTGAAGAAGAACATCATCATGGCCATCAACATGAGCATAATCATCACGCTCATGATGGTCATGATCATGCCCATGGCTGTTGTGACAGCAACGCCCCTGTCTCTAATGTAGAGCCTGAAAAAATTGCACAGCAACGTTTTAGTTGGAAAGTGCAAGGAATGGATTGCCCAAGCTGCGCGCAAAAGATAGAGACAGCAGTACTGAAAGTGGTCGGCGTTAAACAAGCGAAGATCTTGTTTGCCACTGAAAAACTGGTTGTCGATGCCGATACCGATTTACGTACTGATGTGATTAGTGCCGTTAAAAGTGCCGGTTTTGAACTATTTGATATCTCATCAGCGGGATCTCAGCCTCCTGCAAAACAAAGCCTCTTAAAAGAGAGCTCATTCGTCATTATCTTAGCGATTTTAATGGCGATAAGTTGGGGTGCCGAGTTTATTGATCCACAAGCAGGTCGCGCTGCCTTTATTGCAACGACATTAATCGGGTTATTCCCTATTGTAAAAAAATCGCTACGACTCATTCGTAGTGGTACCCCATTCGCGATTGAAACCTTGATGAGTGTTGCGGCTATTGGGGCACTGTTTATTAATGCCACCGAAGAAGCGGCAATGGTAATTTTGCTGTTTATGATTGGCGAAATGCTTGAGTCTTACGCTGCGGGTCGTGCACGCCGCGGAGTCAGCGCATTAATGGCTCTTGTACCAGAAGAAGCGGTGGTAATCAAAGAGGGTAAAAAACAGACAGTCCCTGTAGCTCAATTGCGCCCCGGCGATATTATTGAAATTGCACCAGGTGCGCGCTTACCCACAGATGCCGAATTAATTACTGCTTTTGCAAGTTTTGATGAAAGCGCATTAACGGGTGAATCGGTGCCGGTCGAACGTTTACAGGGTGAAAAAGTCGCTGCTGGCTGTTTATCTGTTGATCGCTCGGTGCAAATGAAAGTGGTCTCTGAACAGGGGCAAAATGCCATCGACCGTATTTTACAACTGATCGAAGAAGCGGAAGAGCGTAAAGCGCCCATTGAACGTTTTGTTGACCGTTTCAGTCGCTATTACACACCACTGATTATGCTGTTTTCCGCATTAGTGATCATTATTCCACCTTTATTATTCGCTCAACCTTGGGAAACTTGGTTCTACCGTGGTTTAACACTGTTATTAATTGGTTGTCCTTGTGCTCTGGTTATTTCAACACCAGCCGCCATTACATCAGCACTGGCAGCAGCAACAAAACGAGGTGCCTTAATTAAAGGTGGTGCAGCACTTGAACAACTGGGCACAGTCAATACCGTTGCTCTAGATAAAACAGGCACATTAACAGAGGGTAAACCTCAAGTCACTGATGTCATAGCAAATGTAGGCTTTAATGAGAAAGAGCTACTGATGTTGGCTTCTTCTGTAGAAGTTGGCTCTCATCACCCTCTCGCAAAAGCCATTATTAATAAAGCACAAGAGCAACAAATTGATGTTGTGGAAGCCGATAATCGCAAGGCTTTAGCGGGTAAAGGGATTGAAGGTTATTTAAATAATCAACATATTCTGGTCAGTGCCCCAACACAATTATCAGAAACCACACCATTATCTGCACAATGGCAACAACAAGTCGCTCGTCTTGAAGATGAAGGCAAAACCGTTGTGGTGGTATTAAAAGAAGATCAGTTCATTGGTGTGATTGCGATGCAAGATACATTGCGCAACGATGCTATCGAATCAATGAAAGTGTTGAAATCGATGAATATCAATGCCGTGATGTTAACCGGTGATAACCCAAGAGCAGCGGCTGCGATTGCACAAAAACTGGGTATGGATTTCCGTGCAGGATTGCTCCCTGAAGATAAAGTCACCTCAGTGATGGAAATCAGTCAAACACATAACACAATGATGGTGGGTGATGGTATTAATGATGCACCAGCAATGAAAGCGGCTACCATTGGTGTTGCGATGGGAAGTGGTACAGATGTCGCCTTAGAAACTGCCGACGCAGCATTAACCCATAATCGTTTAACTGGCTTACCCGAAATTATTCAGCTATCTCGTGCAACACGTAAAATTATACGTGAAAACATTACCATAGCATTGGGTTTAAAAGCGATATTCTTAGTCACCAGTTTATTCGGTATCACTGGACTTTGGGTTGCCGTATTGGCTGACTCAGGAGCAACAGCTTTAGTGACCGCCAATGCCGTAAGACTATTAAAAGTTAAACTAAAATCTCCTCACCAAGATTAAACTAACCTAAAAATAAAACCCAAACCACAGTCATCGCTATGGTTTGGGTTATTTTTACGCTTAAATCTCACTGCGAGATAATTCTATTACTTATCTATTTCCTCAATACTCACATGTGCTTTTTTTCGTGAAAATAGTTTAACCACAAAGACATAGAACAGTGGTACAAAGAAAATAGCCAAGAAAGTGGATGCGAGCATACCGCCAATTACCCCTGTTGCGACAGAGTGCTGACTACCTTGCCCTGCGCCTGAAGCAAGTGCCATAGGTAATACCCCAAAAGTAAAGGCGAGTGAGGTCATAATGATAGGGCGTAGTCTCATTCTTGCCGCTTCTGCTGCCGCATCGATTAATGGTTTACCATCCTTCTCATAAAGATGTTTAGCAAACTCAACAATTAAGATGGCATTTTTCGCTGATAGGCCAATGGTGGTCATCAAACCTATTTGGAAATAGACATCTGAGGATAAACCTCGTAACAGTGTTGCGATAACAGCCCCTAAAATACCAAATGGCACCACTAAAGCGACAGAGAAAGGTACTGACCAACTTTCATAGAGTGCCGCTAAGCTTAAGAAAACAAACAGAATTGTCATCACATATAATGCAGGTGCTTGGTCTTGTGTTTGAATTTCTTCATAAGACAGACCGCTATAGCTTAGGCTGATTTCAGATGGCAATTGTTTCATAATATCTGCAATTGCCAGCATCGCGTCACCCGTACTGTAACCTGGCGCTGGTTCACCTAAGATCTCAATCGCTGATAGCCCATTAAAACGCTCTAATTTCGGTGGCCCCATATACCATTGTGTTGTTGCAAAGGCATTGAATGGGATCATTTCACCGCGCTGATTACGAACATGCCATTTATCCAGATCGGTTGGCAACATACGCGCTGAGGCTTCCCCTTGTAGATAAACACGTTTAACACGACCTTCATCAATAAAATCATTTACATACATCGATCCCCATGCGGCAGATAATGTATCGTTAATATCAGATAAACGCAGTTGTAATGCTCTTGCACGCTCTTTATCAATCACAACACGTAATTGAGGTTCATCGTTTTTACCGTTCGGGCGAACATTAGTTAATACTGGACTTTGTGCTGCTAATTCGAGGAATTTATCACGAGCTTTAACCAATTCAGTATGGCCTAAACCCGCATTATCTTGTAAGTAGAAATCAAATCCCATCGCATTCCCCATCTCCATAATAGCAGGTGGTGGGAACGCAATAACCATACCATCACGGATAGAGTTAAAGTGTTGCTGTGCTCGTGCCACTAATGAGAAAACATCTTCTCCTTTTCCTTTACGCTCTGACCAATCAGCCAAGTTAACAAATGCCATACCCGCATTTTGACCACGACCTGCAAAGTTAAAGCCATTAACAGTAAATACTGTTTTAACCAGATGTTTTTCTTCGGTCAGTAAATAATCCCTAAATTCTGCCATGGTTTGTTCCATACGCTCAGCGGTACTATTTGCTGGCATACGGACTTCAATCATCACAACCCCTTGGTCTTCATTTGGTAAGAAGGCTTTAGGTAATTGCGTAAATAACCACCCTGTTCCAACGGTAATAATGAGGAAAATAAACATATAACGGCCTCGACGGTACAAGATATTGCGTACCCCCTTCTCGTAATAGTTAGTTCCTCTATCAAAGAAACGGTTGAACAGCCAGAAGAATCCACGACGTTTCTTCACCTTAGGTTGTGGCTTTTTCAATATGGACGCGCATAATGCGGGTGTAAATGTTAATGCGATAAGCACTGATAATGCCATCGCGACAACAATAGTCGCTGCAAACTGGCGATAAATAATCCCAGCCGATCCACCAAAAAATGCCATTGGCACAAAGACTGCTGATAAAACAAGACCAATCCCCACTAACGCCCCTTGAATTTGCGTCATCGAGAGAATAGTCGCTTCTTTTACCGAAATCGCCTGTTCATGCATGATCCGTTCAACGTTTTCAACCACAACGATGGCATCATCCACCAGCAAGCCGATTGCGAGCACCATGGCATACATCGTTAATACGTTGATAGTTAAACCTAATGCGGCTAATACACCAAAAGTTCCTAATAAAACAACCGGTATAGCCAATGTTGGCACCAAGGTTGCCCGAATATTTTGTAGGAACAGGAACATAACCAAGAACACTAAGATGGAAGCTTCGACAATCGTTCTTACCACAGAGCTAATGGACGATTTTACAGAAGGCGTTGTGTCATAAGGGAAAAGGGCTTTTACACCTTGAGGGAAAAACTGCGACTGAGCTTCCACAACCTCTTTTACTTTTTTAGACACATCAAGTAGATTAGCTCCGGGCGCTAAGCGCATAGCCATACCCGCAGACGGTTTACCATTGTATAAGCTTGAAATAGAGAAATTATCTGCCCCTACTTCGACTTTCGCTACATCTTGTAACAGAACTTGTGAGCCATCAAGATTCACTTTTAATAGAATATGGTTGAATTCATCCACTGATACCATACGTGATGAGCTGGTAATGGTTGCGTTTAACTCAACACCTTTTAATGCCGGTAAGCCCGCTAACTGCCCGGCGGACACCTGTACATTCTCATCTTGGATAGCCGCGGCAATATCTTTCGGCATCAGGTGATAATTGGTCAGTTTATCCGGATCAAGCCAAATACGCATAGCGCGTGGTGATCCCAATAACAGAATATCCCCCATACCATCAATACGAGAAATAGGATCTTTCATATGTGAGGCAAGGTAATTACCTAAATCAAAGGCATCTAATTTTCCAGATTCATCTACAAGGGCAACCACTTGCATAAAGTTAATCTGGAATTTCACTACCCTCATCCCTTGTCGTTGTACTTCAAGGGGTAACTTAGGAGTTGCTAATTGCAGTTTATTTTGTACCTGCATCAACGCAATATCACTATCCGTACCTTGTTCAAAAGTGGCGATAACTTCAAAGCTACCATCCGTATTACTATTTGAACTTAAATAACGGAAGCCATCTAATCCGCTAAGCTCTTGCTCAATAACTTGAACAACCGTGTCTTGCACTGTTTCAGCCGATGCACCGGGATAAACTGCGGTGATCATTATCGCTGGAGCTGCAATTTCAGGATATTGACTCACAGGAAGTTTTATTAACGACAATCCTCCTGCAATCATAATAACAATAGCCATCACCCACGAAAGTATTGGCCGATTAATAAAAAATCGAGACATAATAATGTATTACCTAAATGAAGACTTACTCTAAGGTGGTCTTTAATGAAATGTTGTTAGCAGGAACCGCATTGACTTTTACGCCCGGTTTTGCACGATGATGACCTTCTGTCATGATCCTATCGCCAGCTTGTAATCCCTGTTTTATGATCCATCCATTACCTTGTGGTTTTAATATTTCAACATCTCTTGCTTGTAATACTTGTTGTTGATCAACGATATATGTGATGGATTTACCACGGGCATCAAAGGTAATCGCTTGTTGTGGCACAACAATCGCTTTCTCTTGAGTTCCTTGCATAATGCGAGCTTTGGTATACATTCCTGGTAATAATTGGTGCTGTGGATTAGGGAATTTGGCGCGTAATGTCACTGAGCCTGTACTTGGCTCAACTTGGACTTCGGAAAAACTTAATGTACCGGTATAAGGGTACTGAGAGCCATCTTCTAAAAACAGCGTCACATCCATTTTATCTTCACTATCAGTGACGACACCTTGTTGGATCAGTGACTTTAATTTCAGTTGGTTAGTAATAGGTTGAGTAATATCCACATAGATAGGATCAAGCTGTGTGATGGTCGCTAATGGCTGATTTTGTCCACTACTCACTAATGCCCCTTCACTAACAAAAGAGCGACTGATTTTGCCGCTAATAGGTGATAAAACTTGGGTATAGCCAAGGTTAATCTTTGCTTGATTTAAATCGGCTTTAGCTTGATCAAGGCGTGAAACTACATCGTCATATTCTTGCTGACTAATGGCATTAGTGGCACGTAAAGATTTATAACGGGCAGCTAATTTTTTCACATTATCGTAAGCCGCTTGTGCTTTAGCTACCTGAGTTTCGTAAGGTTTTTTATCTATTTGATACAGTGGTTGATCTTTTTTAACATCACTACCTTCAGTAAATAGACGTTTTTCTAAAATACCATCGACTTGTGGGCGCACCTGTGAGACACGATAAGATGCCGTTCTTGCTGGCAAATCGACCGTTAATGGAAGAATTTCCTCTTTGACAGTATAGACTCCCACTTCTGGGATAGCAGGCTTGGTTGGCTGAGTCGATTGATCGTTACAGCCCATTAAGACAAAACTTACCATCATCACAGAAGTAAAAGGAATATTACAACCCTTTGTTTTAAATAAATGTTTTGTTTTTTTCATAGTTAGTGGAATTGTGCTGATAAAAAAAATACCGTACTCCCTATGCGAATGGTTTCCGGTACAACGAATTAATTAAGAACGTCATCTATTTATGGCTATTAAAATAAATAGTCTAAATATTAGATTAATAACACATACAGTTGAGATCCTTATTTATTAGAGGTTTTTGTATTTATTAATACGCTGTGAATAATGAACTTTTCAAGATATTTTAACAAGATTATAATTTATCAATATGTGGCATTTTCAATAAATGAAAACACATCTTATTGAAAATAAAAAAATTAAACAAAATAAACCCTATTATAAAAAACACTAAAATAGCATTTTTAGGAAAAATAAAAAGAGCAAAAAATTAACTAATAATTATCCCTTCATCATTAAAACGATGAATAAACAAACATTTTTAAATACTATTTTCACAATAATACAAAAGAGATAAATAAAATTATTTTAATTGTTTCTTATACGAAACTAATATAATAAATCTATTAATTCACACAAATCTATAAATATAGAAAAATAATCTCTTAGAAAAAACATGACTAATTCATCATAAAACCATTGCATTTATTCATGGGGTAAATAGATTTTATATGAGGTATAAAAAGGGAAGGAGAGCTACTTTTGCCTTGAAAGAAAGAGCCACAAGCGAGACAAGCCATGCTTTATCTCGCTTGATAAGCGTGTTTTTTACCAGTTGACATCCTCCACGCCCTAAAGGACGTGGATCCCTACTGCGTTCAGACTGATGTCTGAATCACCTCGGCGGGTTCCTG
>PPYF01411184.1_pt1 | contig 135656 bp, 116 predicted proteins | sample 1559871 | NCBI WGS metagenome assembly PPYF01 (sample SAMN08240021, study PRJNA423297) | Human gut metagenome, whole genome shotgun sequencing project.
GACGTCATCTCTCGCGACAACAGAAATATACTATACACTCGTTTTTAAGGTTCGTCAACACTTTTGCCATATTTATTTTAAAAAATCGTAAATCACTAGCTAACTAGCTACTATTCCTGTATTCACATCCCTTGGAGGTGTTATTTTCATCGCTCTTAAGCCCATATATATTGAAAATAAAAAAGATTGAGCCAAAATTGACTCAATCTTTTTTATACTATTATTTTACTCGAGCTAAGAAATACTTCTTCTTTCCCCGACGTACAATTACAAACTTACCATCAAAGTTACTTGCAGGGTCAATTTCGGCATTGACGTCTGTTACTTTTTCTCCGTTAATTCGAATAGCTCCATTTTGAATGTCTTCCCGAGCTTGGCGCCGTGATGATTCAATCTTAGTGGTATCAACTAACCAAAGTACGATGTTTTCTTTCTTATTTTCAACATCAACACTTGGCATATTCTTAAAGCCTTGTTCAATTTCACTAGCAGTTAAATCTTTTACTTCACCTGAGAATAAAGCTGCTGAAATATGTTGTGCTTCTTCAACCGCTGCATCCCCGTGCACAAATGAAGTAACTTCTTCTGCCAAACGACGTTGTGCTTCTCGTTTTTCTGGAGCTGTTTTAACTGTTTCAGCCAAACGTTCAATTTCTTCATGACTTAAGAATGTAAAGTACTTCAAGAATTTAACTACATCCCGATCATCTTGATTCAACCAGAATTGGTAGAATTCATAAGGAGTGGTCTTTTCAGCATCTAGCCAAACGTTACCACCCTCGGACTTACCAAACTTGGTTCCGTCAGCTTTCAATAACAATGGAATAGTTAAACCATAAACCTTTGCTTCTTGACCTTCCATTCGGTGAATTAAATCTGTACCAGCTGTAATATTACCCCATTGATCTCCTCCACCGATTTGAAGTTGAACATCTTCATTCTTATATAGATGTAAAAAGTCAATTGATTGTAGAATTTGGTATGTAAATTCTGTAAATGAAATACCAACTTCCAAACGACTTGCTACGATATCCTTAGCTAACATCGTATTAACGTTAAATAACTTACCGTAATCACGTAAGAAGTCTAACAAGGACATTTTAGAAAGCCAATCATAATTGTTAACCATTCGGAAATTATCGGTTCCAAAAAATTTCACCATTTGAGACTTCAAGGCTTCTTCATTATGGTGAACTTGTTCCATAGTTTGTAGAACTCGTTCTGATTTTTTACCTGATGGATCACCAATCGATCCAGTCCCACCACCAATTAAAATAACTGGTTTATGACCTGCTTGTTGGAATCTCTTCAAAACCATGAAAGGAATTAAGTGTCCAATATGCATACTATCACCCGTTGGATCAATACCAGCATAAAGCCCAATCTTCTTTTCATCTGTTAACTTTTTCAAACCTTCTTCATCTGTTTGTTGGTTAACCGCACCACGCCAAGTAAGTTCATCAATAATATTCATTTTCTTTCCTCCAATTTTATCGACCATCTTCAATCAGAAATAAAAACGTCCCCAATCTTAAAAAATTAAGATCAGGGACGAATTTTTCCGCGTTACCACCTTGATTGAGTATCAATACTCCGCTCAACATCGATAACGAGATGATCCGTTCATTAAATGAAAGCTCCATAGTGTAATTCGCGTCATTAACAAGTCTGATTCGCATCCCCACCAGATTTCTGTTTGCTTGCCTAATAACCTACTATGCTACTTCAAAGCTTCGTTATTGGTTACAATTTTACGGATATTCAAAACGACTGTCAACCTTATTTAGCTAACTCATAAATTGCATGGGCGTAGATAACAGCAGCGTTGATAATATCATCAATTTCCATGTATTCATTAGCTTGATGCATGACATTTTCACGGCCAGGGAACTGGGCCCCAAAGGCAACACCGCGATCTAAAATTCGACCGTAAGTTCCACCACCAATGACCGTTTCTTCACCCTTTTCACCAGTATGTTCTTCGTAAACTGAAAGAAGTGTTTTAACCAATGGGTCTTCACCGGATACATAATGTGGTACTTGGGCGTGTCCATGAATTTCAACTTTTGCTTCAAAATTCGAAAGGGCCTCAGTTGCCTTTTCGATAATTTCATCCGCATTCGTTGATTGAGGGTAACGAACGTTAATAATAACGTGATTTGTCTTACCGAATTCGTAATTAAATAAGTCCGGTGTGACCGTTAAGTCACCCATCTTAGCATCAATCGAATTGATTCCTAACTTATGACCACGTGAATCTAAATGCATTTGTTCGGCAATCATCTTCAAATAGTTGCTGGCTACTTTAGTATTTAAGAAAGTTGCTAAAAAGGTAGCAGCATTCAATCCTGCTTTCGGTTCTAGCGCATGTGCTGATTTTCCAATCAAGAAAAATTTCAATTCATTTCCATCAACGGTAAATTCTCCCGTCAATCCATTTTCAGCTAAAAATGTATCAAATTCAGTTTTGAGTTCTTCAACGTCAACATCATCAGCAATTACGATTGCTGTTGCATCCCGTGGAATCATATTTTCTTTAATACCACTAGTAAATGATTTCAAAACTAAATCGCCTTGTCCATCTGATTGAGGAAGTTCAATCTTGAAGGAAGCAATCCCTTTTTCACCATTAATAATTGGGAATTCAGCATCTGGAGAAAAACCAAAATCAGGAGTTTTTTCAACTTCAAGATAGCGATTCATGCCAACCCATTCGCTTTCTTCATCGGTTCCAAAGATTAAACGGATTTTTTTAGAAACGGGTAACTTCAATTCTTTAATGATTTGTAATGCTAAATAAGCAGCCATTGAAGGGCCCTTATCATCACTAATTCCACGTGCATAAATTCGTCCATTTTTTTCTACTGGTTCAAATGGGTTAGTTTCCCAACCTTCCCCAGCGGGCACTTCGTCCATATGACCGAGAATTCCGAAAATTTCTTCGCCCTCTCCGTATTCAATATGACCTGCAACGTTATCAATGTTCTTCGTTACAAATCCATCTTCTTTGGCAAAAGCCAACATCGTTTCCAAAGCTTTACGGGGACCAGGTCCAAGTGGAGCATCTTTGGTTGCATGTTCTGTATCACGTGAGCTGTCAATCTTAAGCAATTCCATTAAGCGTTCTAACATAACGTCTTTACGACTTTGTACTTCAGCATTCCAATCAATTGTCATCTGGGATACCACCTTTATTTTTATTCATATACATTTTTTCTATACGGTAGATTATACAGAAAAAAGATAAGGATGTGGAGTTCCACCTTTTAGAAGGTTAAAGATTTTTCACATACTTATCTTCATTTTTGTTACTTTTTTTGTTTAATACCAGCTCGGCTTATCACCATCTGTATTGGGCTTATTAACACCGATGGAATGCTTCAACTCGGTATTATTTTGAATAAGTTCCACCACGATGTGAGCGATACTCTTCCGAGAAACTTCAGTTCCTTTGAAGACCTCGCCCTTTTGAGTAACTTCGAAATCAACTTCGTCGTTGTTAGTTAACCAAGCTGGACGAACGATCGTATAGTCCAGATCACTGTCCTCAATCACATCAGCGGCAGCCCGATAATTGGTTATGTAACTCCCCAATGTTGAATTATTCCATTCACCAAACTTACCAGGTACCTCATCGTAAATTCCAAGGGTAGAAATCCAGACTAATCTTTTAATCCCGACCTTATCCATCGCTTTTACCACCGCTTGGGCCTGTTGTTTAATATCGCCACCAGCTAAATTAGCGTAAACCGCATCGACTCCCTGCATAGCTGCGACTAATTGTTCTAAGTTAGTTGCGTCACCTTCGATTACGGTTTCTCGATCAGGTTGAACTGGATTTAAACGACTAGCTTTGCGTAAAAATAGCTTTAAACTATCATCCGTTTTTTCCAAAAATTCCTTTTCTGCCAAACGAGCAATTTTTCCATGAGCACCTAAAATCAAAACTTTTTTTGTCATAACTATCTACCTCCACTATTCATTTTACTTGCTTACAAAAAATTAGCAATCAAAAACACTTTTACGTTTAGGTAAAAATTTTCAATGTTTTTAGCTACATCCTTTTTAATGAAAAGCGACAAAAACTTGCCAAAGGGTTACTACTGTACAAATTGCAATCACGATTAAATCACCAAGAATGGTTTCCATTTCCATTACTGCAAATTTCTCTACATCTTCGCTTACTTTATCAACTCGACGACGAGTTCTGATGGAAATCCAGCAGAAGTAGGCCACGATTAAACAACAAAATGGAACTAAAAACAAAACATTTTTATTCACCATTCCAGCTGAACTTCCTAGAGCTGCTGGCACCTCATTTTGTAGCATTGGTGAAGCGATAAAGGCAATTAGCAATGGTAAAAACGCAATCCACTGAATCCATTTAAACCGTGATAACGCAATTCCCTGTAACCATGTTGGTAAATTATCAATCGTCAATGTGGGTTTTCTTGAATCTGCAATCACCGCTTGGGCTTTTTCTGATTTTTGCGCCGCTGTTAATTTATTTTTTCTTTTACTCATATTTAATTCCCCTATCTCTTCTCAATCTACATTTAGCATAGCAGTTCCTTGGATAAATAAAAAATGCGGGAAATGAGCTTAATTAAACTCATTGGCCACATTTTTATTTTTAGTGATCGGCTTATTTGTTGGCCATTTGAGCACGTTTTTCAGCTTCTTGCTGAAGTGCTTGGCGGTCAGCAATCTTGAAGAATGGATAGTAGATTGCTCCACCGATTGCTAAGTTAACTAATTGAATAACTGCACCGGAAATCTTACCAGTTGCAAGGTATCCAGAAATCAAAGGTGGAGTTGTCCAAGGAACAGCAACACCAAGTGGTTTACCAACCCAACCGAACTTCATTGCGTAGTAAGTCGTGATAACTGAAATCAATGGAACAATCACGAATGGAATCGCAATAACCGGGTTCAAAACAATTGGGAAACCAAAGATAATTGGTTCGTTAATATTGAATAATCCTGGAACACCAGCTAATTTACCAATAGCTGATAAGTTTTCTGATTTAGCCAAGAACATTAACATCAAAGCAAGTGATAATGTTTCACCGGCACCACCAAAGTGAACAAAGTTATCAAAGAATTGTTGTGTGGCGATGTTTGGAATAGCCTTATGTGCTTTAACAGCATCAGCATTTTCAGTCATCTTTCCTAACCAAATTGGAGCCATGATTCCACCAACGATGTTTGAACCATGGATACCAAATAACCAAAGGAATACAACGAAGAATTCAGCAACTAGAGCACCGAAGATTGATCCACCAACGACGTTCAAAGGCTGAGCAACGATTACTGTAATAACATTTGGAATCGTCTTAAAGTCCGTGAAGCTAACACCTAAACGAAGTAACCACATACCTAAAATAATAACAAAACCTGGAATTAATGATGAAAATGCATGTCCTACAGCAGGTGGAACTGTGTCTGGCATCTTAAATTGCCAATTTTTATGAATCATCCAAACGAATGCATCAGTAATGAATAACCCGATTAGAAGAGCTTCAAAGAGTCCCATTGAACCTAATTGTGTTAGTGGTACCCATGCAGCTCCTGCCTTATCTATATTCAATGGAATCGTTAACATAAATGAAGCTAAGGAAACCATACTTGCAGAAAGAGCATCGATTCCTTCATATGATTTAGCTAATTCATACGAAATACCGATTACAGCTACCATTCCGATCACACTAAATGTAGCATTAGTAGCCCAGCCAACCGTAGTTTGCCAATCTGCACCAAACAAACTTGACATCAAGTTTAGATATGCGGGGATTGGGAACTGACTAATAATCATGAATACTGATCCAATAATGATCAGTGGCATTACTAGCGCGAAACCATCACGCAAAGCAACCAAGTGACGAGATGAAGCAACTTTTCCGGCAATTGGCATTAGCTTTTCAGCAAATGCATTAGTCTTATTGTTGTCACTCATAAATAAAACCTCCCTAAATTTTTATTGATCAGCAATTACAATCTGAATTAGTAAATAATTGATATGACCTTAAAATTACTTTCCCAAAATATTGGAATCGCTTTCACAAATACATAATAACATTTGTACCTACAAATTAAAACCGTTAACACCTAATTTGGAATTTGTTTTTTATTATACATAAAAAAGTTATGGTTAAAAGCTGGTATCCCTATTATTCAAGACCTTGATATCCGACTCTTGTTCCATAACTTTCTTATTTTTCTATTTGGTTTCGAGCATCTTGAAGTCACTCCAAGGCTGTAAGCTGTCTAAAATCATAGCATCTTCTTTAGCAACATGACCTACAACATTAACTCGACCATTATTTTCTAAATCTTGCAAAGCAATTTGTGTTTCAGCTTTGTACTGGGCATACTCATTATTCATCACTAACACGTCGCCTTTTTTAATTGGAACAGGATTGTTAGCAGGCACATCTTCATCACGATACCAAACGCGGGTCATTGTGCTACGTAAAACGTAATCCGAATGATCGCCACGATATGAGTGTTGGCTTTCAAAAACAATTTTATGTTCTAACTCTGTCATTGAAGGAGCTGGAATCACATGAAAGGCTGGCATACTCATTTTAAATGCTTCGGAAGCGGCTTTTAAATCTTCTTCAGTAACACCGGCATTAGAAATTAAGACATCATCAATCAATCCTAGCATCTTCAAATGCATAATTTGTGTGAAGAGGGTTTGTCCACGATGTTCTTCCAGTGAAACCATCTCTTCTTGGAGTGGCCAAGGACCGATATTACCAGAAGGGGCATTAACAAAAGCGGCGGTATTTAAATTATGCTTCCGATATTGTTCAGAGGTTTGTTTGAAATAGTCCAACCCTAATCCTGTATATCTTTGAGGATAAAAATTATGTGAACCAATCAAATTATCCCGATTTGGTGAGTAATCCATGATTTGATCAATATAGTGCGTTCCACGACTCATATTAACTTCGATTTTTAAATCATAAGGATTATGCGTCATTCGAGCCTCTTCCATCCCCGTAAATCCTTCATCCAGTCGAATGGCCCATGCCCCAATATCATGGAAAAATTTGAGGTTATCGTAGGATACCCCTAACTGTTCAAACAAACGTGGATTGATATCTACCATCGTGTCCATTCCTAATGAATTTCCATATTCAATCATATCTTTGAATTGGTTCACGACCTTTTCTTGATCACCCTTGATTTGTAGTAGTGATGTAAAAATCCGTTTAAAACCATATTTACTTGCTAATTTAATATATTTTTTGGTTTCCTCCACGCCTACCCGGTCTGGATAGATTGAAATACCTAGTCTTCCCATTAAAATTTCCTCCTATTTCATTGGTATACACCAATAATGTATTCGCTTTCAGTATATCATCTATGACTAAAAATTTCAGCTATATTCTGTTTTTTACTTGTAACCGAGTTTGACGAGTGAACCAGCACCGTGATACTCTTTTTCATAACCTATACTAAGGACAGTGAATAGCACGATGACAAAATTAATTAATTTTTTAGCCGAGTATCAGCGCGAAATCGAAAGTCAGCCCATCGAATTAGACTTAGCTTTATTTAGCCGTTTGGTCGGACTCCCCTTTGAAGCCGTACTAACTCAGCCTTCAGCCCCTTTAGTGGAAGCTTGCATGAAATTAATTGAATTTGTAGATAATGACAATTACTTGATTTTACCTGCTGATCGCCAAATGTTAGAACAAATTGCTTTTAGCAATCGATATCAAAGTGTTCAAATATGCGATGTGGTCCAAGGACCACACCGCTTTTTAGCGGCTACTTTTGTTCTTTCAAAAACCACTAAAGTCATTGCTTTTAGAGGCCCTAACGGAACCTTATTAAGTTGGAAAGCTGACCTCCATTTTTCATTTTCTTCCATAAATAAGTTAAAAAGCCAAGCACACCAATATCTCCTCCAAGCCCTACAGCACGATAATCAAAATATCTATTGTGTTGGCTTTTCTCAAGGAGCTTCCATTGCTGCTCTAGCTTGCATGGATATTTCTGATACCCATCGTCATCGAATTCAAACCATTATCTTTGACAGTCCCGGATTACCTGATGACCATTATCAAAGTCCAATTCCTATTATTGAATTAGTTCCACCGCTGTCGTTATTCGCACTAGTTGGAGAACACCCTTTTCACCAAATTACCATTAGCAGCTCTTCAACAGGGATTTGGCAGCACGATCTTTATTCTTGGGAGGCAGATTCACATGGAGCATTTGCTAAAAACATTGGAATTACCAATCCCACGACTATTCAACACCAATTTATTCAATTATTACCAAGCAATATTACTGACGAAAATATTGACCGTACCTTGAATGTTGCTATCAGTATTTTTAGCCAATTAAATTTCCATTCCACTTCCGAACTTATTAAACATTGGAATCAGTTTAATGCTCTAATTCAAACTGAAATCACGGTCGAAAATATTGTAGTTAAAACTGCTATTCTTCGTCTCCAAAAATTGATTTTTAAAAATGCCGCTTTGAATCTCCAGTCAATTCCATTAAATTAAGTTTCTTAAATTATGGTATCCTTGAATCAACCATTTATGAGGAGTGTGAATTTAATGTCAAATGAATTTCCACAAGCTTTAACTATCGCTGGTTCTGATTCAGATGGAAGTGCTGGAATGGAAGCAGATATGAACACATTCCAACGTCGTAACGTTCATGGAATGTGTGTCATGACTGCCTGCGTAGCCGGTAACTCTTACGGTATTCAAGCAAGCCACGCCCTACCCACCGATTTTGTTGATCAAGAATTTCAATCTCTTGCAGCTGATTTTAAAATCCGTGCTAGTAAAACTGGCATGCTTGCTGACAGTCCCATGATTGAAACAGTCGTTAAAAACTATCAAAAATTTGATTTTGGACCACTAGTCTTAGATCCCGTAATTATTACCAAGCATGGTGCCTTGTTACTTGAAGAAGAAGCTTTCGAAACTTTAAAGCAACAACTCATTCCATTGGCAACTGTGATTACTCCTAATTTTTATGAAGCAATCAAACTTACTGGTATTGATATTAAAAATGACGATGATACCATCCAAGCTGCTCATATCCTACAGGAAATGGGTGCTAAAAATGTGCTGTTGAAGGGTTCGCACAAACCGGGTGAACAAACCGAAGTTCGTGACTTCGTTCTCTTGGAAGATGGCTCCAGTTTTTGGCTTAGTGAACCATACATTGAAACTGACCGGGTTAACGGTACTGGCGATGTCCTCTCAGCATGTATCACTGCTGAAATCGCTAAGGGAACTGATATTCCAACTGCTATCCGTATTGCTAAAAAATTTGTTACCGCTGCAATTGCCAACCCAATCGCAGTAGGTCATAAGTATGGACCCGTTAATCATTTAGCGAAATTCCAAGCTTAATCCATTTAAATTAAAAACGCGAAACAAATTTAAGGGTCAAGGCCCGCAACTTGTTTCGCGTTTTTTATATTAGTTTTCCGTATCTTTTTCAGTAACAGTCTGCACTGCCACATCATTGGCACCATTATCAGCAGCCGCATCGGAATCCGTAGTGGTAGAATTGGCAGTTGAATTATTAGCATTCGAAGTGGTATTTCCAGCATTAGCCGGTGTGTAGTTACTGCCACCTGTATTACCCGCAGTTCCAGTAGTTACTGCCCCACCAGCTGGGGTGTTGTTAGCAGCATCCGTAGTGGTATCGACTCCCGTAGTATCTGCACTTTGGTCCGTTGATTGAGTATCTACACTACTTTCTTCACTGGAAGATGATTCATCCATACTAACTGCATCAGCATCTGTAGATGTCGATGCACTATTAGCCACCTACTCTGTATACGCGTCTGAATTATTAATAATAGTAACTTTAATTGTTGAACTAGCTGTATGCCCACTAGCCGTTGATCCAATTTCAAATTGAATCGACTTAACTTTCTTACCTAAATGAACATTGTAAACTACTTTACCTTCAGCATCTGCCTTGGCAACTTCGGTTTTTCGTGTCTTTAAATTGGTAATTTTAACTTCTGCCTTGGCATTAGTTTTAATATTAATTAAGGCATTACCCAAAGCATTGGTTTTCTCTTTTTTTGTATCTACTTTTAATTTAGTTGCTGTTTTTTGGACAGTATCCTCTTTAGTTGTTGTTTCTGGCTTAGCATTCTTTCCACAAGCTGCTAGCAAAAATAAGGTCATTATTGAAACTAAAATTGTACTAATCTTTTTCAAAGCTTCATCCTCCACCACTTCGGTTATTAACTTTAATTATTACAGTGTATTTATCATCGGTCAAACAGAATTTTTCAAAATGCTTGCAATTGTTTTAAAATATCCCTATACTTAAGTTACTAATAAAAAGTAAGTAACTTTAAAGGGGATTTTAAATATGTCAAATTCATTCTTAGATGCAATTAAAAAACGTCGTTCAATTTACGCTCTTGGTAAAAATGTTTCACTCAGTGAAGATGAAATTACTGATTTAATTAAAGAAGCTATCCGTCAAAGTCCTTCAGCTTTTAACAGTCAAACGGTCCGCGCCGTAATCCTATTCGGTAAGGCCCATGATGAACTATGGGATGGCATTCTAGACATTCTTCATGGTGAGGTTCCGAACGAAGAGGCTTTCCAAGCTTCCAAAGCCAAGGTGGAAGGAGCTTTTAAGGCTGGAGTTGGTACAGTATTATTCTATACTGATGAAAAAGTTATCGAGGACCTTAAAACTAACTTCCCATTGTATAAGGATGCTTTCGACATGTTTGGTGAACACGGAATGGGAATTGCCAACATGGATGTTTGGACAACGCTTGCTAATGAAGGCATTGGGGCATCATTACAACATTACAATCCAATTGCTGACAAGTTCATCGCTGATAAATTTGATATTCCGGCTAACTGGACCCTTAAAGCCCAAATACCATTTGGTTCAATTGAACAACCTGCCGGTGACAAAGAATTCATGAATGACGAAGATCGTTTTCGCGTTATTAAATAATTAAAAAGTACAAAAAATAAGCTGCGGTAAAAGTTAAAAACTTTCCACAGCTTATTTTTATTTTAAGATAGCATGCCACTTTTGATAAACTTCATCGAAACGGTACTCCTGAGCTTTAGCGTAAGCACCTTGGCTTAATTGAGTCCAGAGAACATCGTCACTTAAGATTTTTTGAATTCGGCGCGCCATCTGTGCATAATCCCCGTTAGTAACAATATACCCATTCTTATCTTTTTCAATTAAACTATGCAATCCATACTTAGTATCAAAAGATACCACTGGAACGCCGTGCGCCATCGCTTCAATCAGGTTCATACCGGCAGCTTCACTAACCGAAGTATTGACTATAACTTGCGCACGATTATAAAATGATTGAATTTCATTATCCGTAAGATAATTACCAAAGATAACCTGAGCTTGAACTCCACGTTGTTCAACTAAATTTTTCATTTCATTTAACATGTTTTGGTCGTTAGTATATCCCCTAAATTCCAACGAAGCGTCAGGGAACTGTTCGAGCACTTTGAAAAAGGCTTTTAAGGCTTCCATTGGTCGTTTATCAGCTTCTAGTCGACCACTAAAAATAATTCGTCCCGCAATTCGGTCCCGTAACCAGACCGGTTTGGAATTGATTAATTCGGGACTAATCGCCACATCAGGGGCGACTTGGACATTTAACTCAGGAAACTGCTCTTTAAGTTCCAACTGTTGTTCTTGTGTAGGAACAATAATTCCATCAAAATCTTGAGCCCGGATTTGGAGGGCAATTGAATATGCAGCAAAAGGAGTTCCACCTTGATCCACGTGTGAACCATGCAAAGCAACCCATTTAGAGGTAGCATTTTCTACATCAGCAATCACATAGTCAAGCTCACGGTGATCGGATACCACTACATTATCGGTCGTTTGTTGGGTAACTTCATTTAAGAAAAATAGAAATAACTGATCTTCCGTGTCAAATCGATAATTCTTTCCATGATAATTAACTAATTTCCACATCGTAGGCTGTAATTGCCCTTCAACATTCATGTAGGTATTTTCAAGAACCACTTCGCCTGCCAAATTCAAAAAACGCCGTACGCCTAGGGAGCCATCGGGGTGAAAGTAATCAATTGAAGACTTAAATCCGCGCCAATCAAAGTTTTCTCGACTAACAACGGTTTCAAAGCGATCATAATATTCAATATCACCCACTAAACCGACCGTTCCAGGCATAATATTAATTCGAGCTAATTGGCGACCGGCATGGTCGACCGTTGAGTAGTCAGCTCCATGTTCGACCAATTGATATTCATTTAATGCCAGTTGCTTAAATTCGCGAACTGGTAATTGAACGCGCTCTACCGCACTAGTTCCCTGAAAGAAATCATACATATTCAAAACATTGGTTGAATTTAAGTTAACTCGCTCAGCATCCCTAACCCATAAGCGATTATAATCTCTAGTAACATACCGAGCCTGATCGCCACTGGCGTTAAATAGCAGGGTACGATTGGCTTGCGAGTGTTCCATTCCAGAATTAAAAGTGTAAATACTACGACTAACAAAATATTTCATTACTTACGGACCTCCCCACGATATTCTGGCATCGCCTTCAACTTATCTGGCCAACAATTTTCAGCATCTTGCAATAATTCTTCCCACGCATGCCAAACATTTTCATCCGAGTAACGCTTAGCTGAATCGTAGGCTCCGGTTGAATATTTCTGGGCTAATTGTGGGTCTTTTAGCACTTTAATCATGGCTTGAGCGAGGGCTTCATAATCTCCATAAGGAACCACCTTACCATTTACACCATCTTCTACAATTTCATTTGGTCCATAATTAACATCGTATGAGAATGAAATCAATCCATGAGCAATGCCTTCCATTACCGCCAAATTAAATCCTTCCATTCGAGAAGTTAGACCAAACATCATTGCGTTATTTTCAACTTTATCAATATCGGTAGTGTAACCCTTCAATTTGACTACGTCTTCTAATTGATTGGCTTCGATAACCTCTTCTACTAATCGTCGAGCCTCGTAATTATTAGAACCATCCGCATAGCCGTAAAGATCTAAGGTAACTTCAGGGACTACCTGGTGAACCAATGCGACGGCTCGGACCAAATCATCTAGATGTTTTTCCCAAGCAATCCGCGCAAATGCAACAATTTTACCAAATTGGCGTTCTTTAACCGCAACTCGTTTACTGTTTAACAGTTGTTCTGGAACAATCCCAACTGGAATAGTGAATAAATGTGTTTTGGGTTGGAAACGAGCCCGTACATCTTGGGTCTGCTTTTTGGTAGCGCTGATAAATGCGTCATAACGATCCATTGATTTCAAGGCAAACTCATAGTGTTGGTTTAAAGTTGAATGCATTGGATTTTGAGCATCAGTTGCATGCGAATTGTGTAAATGAATCACCCGATAGGCGGGTTTTTCCATATTTAAGAGCGCCCAATCACCTAAATGATCCCGATCTAAAATATAGATATTAGGTTGCGTTTCTGACCAAAAGTCATTATTTAAATCATCAAAAAAATGTTTTGTCAGCTCTTCGATTGTGTCAAATTGATAAACTTTTCCAGCTTGCGTTGTTAATTTCCAGGCTGATTGTTTCATCTCGCCTTGCGCATTTTTTCTGATGAAAGCCTCAATCGCTACTCGACCTTCTGGTGTTTTCCATTCTTCAGTCCCAATTTGATTATCGGGGGTATACCACTGACTAAGCGAGATAAAACCACGACTATCATAATGATCGACTCGGTAAAGATTGCCAAATCCATCAAAGAGTTCAGTTGATAACACATGATCATCTTTAATATCAACATTGATTCTGGCAACTAATTGACCATCAATGGTTTCCGCTAAATAACGCTGGTGATCAAAATCTGAACTGAATTTCAGATTTTCAACTCCTAAATCTAAATCTGGAGGCGTGACAATCTTATTTTCAACGTGCGTCGCCTGTTGGTAGTAATCAAACATGCTAATTACATGTTCATCATCGATTCCTGCCAAGGCGGTAAGTCGATGAGTTTCTGGACTCCAATCTCGCAAAACAATACGAGCCTCTCGGTGCATTTTATTAAAGAGCTTAAGACGCTTTAACTGCGCGTGTTCAATTCCGGACTTCTTTTCTGGCATTTGTGCATTAATAAAAAATATCATTTTTCATTTCCTCGTGTTTCCACCTGATTTTTCCGTTAATTATTAATCCATTATAGTATAATTTAGCTTCTTATTTGTGAAATCAAGGTTAAGAATTAAGCTAAAAAAAACGAATTAAAAGTATCATCTTTTAATTCGTTTTTTAATTTAAATTTATTTCCGACTCATTCTAGTAGCAATTCGTTCACCAGTAAGAGTAACTACTGAACCAATTAAAATAATAATAATTCCAACAATCGTGTTGGTATGAATTGGATCACCTAAAACAATTAGGGATAGGATTGGAGCCAGCGCTGGTTTGATAAAGAAAATCAAAGAAGCAATAGGGACCCCCGCTTCTTCCATTACAAGGAAGTATAAACCGAATCCCAATCCGGTTACAAAAAAACTTATGTAGGCAACTAATAGAATATTAGACCAGGTGATTCCTTGGAAGAATGGAACATCACTGAAACCTTGTAATCCGCTAAGGGCTTGACTGACAGCTGGAATGTGAGTAATTGCCATGAAAATTCCCAACTCAATCGCACCTGCAATAAACGAAAAACACGTCATTGTCATTCCGCCAAAGCCTAGCTTATTCGAACTTAATCGAGTTAAGATGCCATAAATGGCGAAGGTGATTGAACTTAAAAGTCCCAGTGTAATTCCCATTGGGTTAGTTAAATTAAATGGATTAACAATTACAAGTAAGCCCGCTAAAGTTAAAATAACGGCCAACGTATTAGTTCGTGACATTTTCTCTTTCAGTAAAACTAGTCCGATTAACATCCCAAAGGCTGGGTTGGCACTCAACAGAATCGCAATCGTGGCCGGCAAGGACATCTGAATTGCTAATTGATACAAGGTCATACTAACCAACACGCACGAAAATCCAGTTAATGAAAAGGCTGCAACATCTCGTCTTGTTAAATGACGTTGTTCCCTTCTTAATCGCTGTAATGTAAAAGGTAGTAACAACAAGCCGCCCAAGAGGAAACGCACAAAATTTAATTGGATGGGATTGAAAGTTCCTCCCGCAATTTTAAGCGCAATCTCCATTGAACTGAATAAAAACGTGGACATGATCACGTAGATCAGAGTTCGTAACTTCAATGACAAAACTTCTTTCTCTTTTAGAATTAACTCATCTACCATCTTACCACTTTATTTTTAGCATTCTTTGAAACAAAAAAGCTGTAGCCAAGACCACCGATATGGTTTACTTTGCTACAACTCATCATTATTTTACCAAGAAGCTTTTCTAACTCCTGGAATCTGGCCTTCATGTGCTAGTCTTCTAAAGTTTAGACGCGACATTCCAAACTTCCGCATGTAGGCGTGTGGTCTTCCGTCTAGGCTGTCACGCCGATGCATCCTAGTTGGAGAAGCATTACGAGGAAGCTGACTTAGAGCTCGGTAATCTTTATTCGCCTTAAGTTCACGACGCAACTCTGCATATCTAGCTACCGTTTCTTCAATTTTTTGTTCTTTAATAATCTTAGATGTTTTTGCCAATTTTCTACCTACCCTTACTTTTTGTTAGTTAATAGATTATAGCTCTTTACTTACTTAAAGTAAAACAAAAACATTCATCATAAAGCTAACTGTAATCGGTTTCATTGTGATAAAATCAATTATAAGAAGACATAGGAGGGATTGTATTTTGAAGATTAATAAAGAAGAGTTCCAAAACGTAAATTGGTACATGCTTTCTAATGACAACCATGTTTCTGTTACCATCAGTACCCTAGGGGCTACGGTAGTTGCTGTAAATACCCCTGATAAAAAAGGGAATGTCGAAAATATTGTCTTAGGCTTTGATAATCCCCAAACTTATCCAAAGCACAACGATTATTTTGGTGCTTCGGTTGCGCGAGTTGCCGGCCGGATTAAAGATGGTAAGTGGCGCGATTACCAATTAAATCAAAATGAAGGTCAAAATACTTTACACGGAGGTAATAAGCCTTCACTTAGCTACGTTAATTGGAAGAAAATCAGTAAATTTATCCGCCCAGAAGAAGTCGGTTTAGTTCTTAAACGTTTTAGTATTGACGGTGAAAATGGCTTTCCTGGTGATTTAACCATCGATGCTATTTTCCGTTTAAATAACCGAAATGAATTTTCGATAACTTATATCGGTCACGCTTCTAAACAAACCCTCTTCAACCCCACTAATCATATGTACTTTAATCTTAGCGGGGATGCTAAGCGTTCAATTAAGCAACATCAAATTGAATTAAAAAGCGATGTAATCGCAGAAGTTGATGCAGAGTTAATTCCCACTGGTAATTTATTAAACGTGGATGGCACACCGTATGACTTGCACCATCCAACTTCAATGCAATCCATCCTTGATCAAGTATCAGACGGATTAGACACTGCTTTCAAAGTTGAACCTAGCATCGAAGCGCCTCAACTTACGCTGGAAGATCCTGAATCTGGTCGTAAGATACGGGTTCAAACTTCTGCCAATGCCTTTACCCTCTTTACTACTAATGAGCCACAAGAGCCATTCAAAATTAATGGCAATCAAGATATGGCAGCCAACATCGGATTAGCAATCGAACCTCAAATGCTTCCCGATGCCATCCACCATTCCGGCTTCGGTAATATCATTATTTCTCCATCTAAACCGATGATGTATCGGAACGTTTACTATTTAAACTAACAATTTTTTGAAAAAGGTTCTGTAATCAGCTTATAGTTTGATTGCAGGACCTTTTTATGATAATTTAGGTGAGTTATTAATGCACCTCAACACAATTATGACTAAATCAATAACATTGGGGGCTCTGCTATGTTTATAATTGGTATTTCGATAATTATTTTTTTGATTTCCGGAACTTATTTATATTTAGATCGTCGAGATTTTATTGCGGGGATTGTTTTTGCTGGTAGTTGCATTAACTTAGCTTTATTATCCACTTTGTGGATTGCTAATTATCTGGCAGGAGGTTCAAGAACTGGAATTATTAGCCTTGCGGTCTTCCTACTTTTAGGAATTGTTTTGACGCCGTTAGTAATCGGCTTCAGTTTGATTGTTAACACCTACATTATGCAAACTCGCGAAGGCAAAAGTTTAACTGCCAAATTATCGCTTATTTTAGGCCTTAATTTTTTATTCATGTTAGTTGCTGGTTTAGCTATTTTGTTTTTGAATCAATTTTTAGGACGCTTCGTTGGAATTTTGCTTACCCTTTTAGGGATTGATGTAACTTTAACTTTCATTTTTGTTTGTTATCTCTTTTATTCATTTCTTTATCAAGTGGTTCCTATCAAAGGCAACGTGGATTATATTATTGTTTTAGGAGCGGGGGTACGATCTGAAACCGTAACTCCACTCTTAAAAGGACGCTTGGATAAAGCCCTCGAATATTATCGAAGACAAAATGGCGCTGTGAAAATTGTGGTAAGTGGCGGACAAGGACCTGATGAACCCGTCTCAGAAGCTTTTGCCATGGCTAAGTACTTGAGAAACCAATCCGTACCTGAAGACAAAATTATTTTAGAAGACCAATCTACTACTACTTTCGAAAATATGCAGTTTTCCAAGCAGAAAATTGAAGCCGATTGGCAGGGAACCCAACCGCCTCAAATTATTTTTGCTACTAATAATTACCACGTCTTACGTGGCGTAATCTATGCGCGTAAAGCTGGCTTAAATGCTAACGGTGTAGGATCACCAACCTCATTCTACTTTTTACCTAGTGCTTTAATCCGTGAATACATTGCACTATTAGTTATCTATAAAAAATTAACTGCTTTAATTTTACTAGGTTGGATAGCCTTGGGAATTTTATTAATGCTCTAAAAACTAGGAGGTTTACTTATGCGAAAAGGAATGATTATCAGTGGCGTGGTCGTCGTAATTCTTTTAATTACTTTTGGAAGCGCCTATTTCTGGTATAACTCTAACTATGGTACTCAGGATTACTACACTCAAATCGTCGATAAAGGCACTAAATTTGTGGAAAAAGATGATTCCAATCGTAGTTATGTGAATTATGCTTACCACCAACCTGCTTATAACCAAGCTGGTCAAAAGATAACGGTTAAATTTAACGGAAACCTAGAACGTCCATTAAAGCTCCACGCATATTTGAAAATTGGCTACAATGCGAAACGAAATCAAGTTATTTCTTGGAGTAAAGTTGATAAAAAAGACGTCCCCAAGGCAGCCTTGAAACAAATTAATCCTTAATTTCTTCAAAGCACTTTAACGTTAGCTTTTTTCAAAAATGTGCCTTAAAATATGGGTAGAGGTGATGAATAATGACACGAAAAATTGGAATCATTGGTATGGGTCACGTTGGTCAAGCAGTCGCTCAACAAATTATCACAAACGGCTACGCTGACGACCTAGTTTTAATAGATAAAAATGAAGCAAAGGTTGGTGCTGATGCACTTGATTTTGAAGATGCAATGCCCAATTTAACCAGTCACACAAACATTATCGTAAATGATTATCGTGCCCTCAAAGATGCAGACGTAATTATTTCTGCTTTGGGTAAGATTGCTTTAACTGATAACCCTGATAATGACCGTTTTGCTGAACTTCCGCACAACCGTGAACAAGTTCAGGCGGTCGCTGAAGCCATCAAGGCGTCTGGATTTAATGGTATTTTAATTCCAATTACTAATCCGGTAGATGTAATTACCGCACTTTACCAAGAAGCCACCGGCTTACCTAAAGCGCATGTGATTGGAACTGGTACTCTACTTGATTCAGCCCGCATGAAGCGCGCCGTCGGCAAAGGGTTAGGCGTTGACCCTCGCTCGGTATCTGGATATAACCTCGGCGAACATGGTAACTCACAATTTACCGCTTGGTCTACAGTTACGGTTCTTGATCAACCAATCAAAAAGTTAGCTCAAGCTCGGAATTTAGACTTAGATCAAATCAACGAAGACGCTCGGATGGGCGGTCGCTATGTAATGGTTGGTAAACACTATACTAACTATGGGGTTGCTGCCGCTGCCGTTCGTTTGGCTAATGTAGTTTTAAATGATGCTCATGAAGTTCTTCCCGTTTCCAATTATCGTGAAGAATATGGTACTTATCTTTCATATCCGGCTGTGGTCGGACGTGACGGTATTTTAGAACAGCTTCAACTCGAACTTACCGATGAAGAGCGCTACAAGTTACGTCGTTCAGCCGACTTCATCACCGAAAAAATCAAAGAATCTAAGTAAAAAATAAAAAAACTTCAATCTTTGCTTAATTACGATTGAAGTTTTTTTATTTTCGTCTTACTTTTTGTACTTATTTTCACATGAAGAAAAGATGCCTAATCGAATGTCAAATTCGAGGCACCTTCCATTCATTTCGTCAGCTTTTTATTGGATTTTTAAGAATGCATCGGCAATATTAAAGCTTGGATCACATTTCACTTCCACTTGATCTCCCAAATCGTGGATTTGAAATTTAATCCATTGGTCCCCCACTAAGGCCTCACCATTGCGAGCTTGTAGCACTGACAATACTAAATCATCACCGCCTTTTAAAATACCGCGTACTGTATTATCGCCACGCATCACGTTAGTAACTCCTAATACTAAATCGGGTGTTTCTACTTCACTATGTCCAAGTCTAACTTTATAAATCGGCACTACTACACTCATAATAAGCATCCTCCCATCAACCTAAAAATTACTTGCATTAATTACCTCGAATTATATCGGCTTGAGTAAGCTTTAGCAAACATTCTGCTCAACTTATAATATATATTGCTTATTACTTTACTTTTTTGATTACACGCTTATATAATGTGACCACAAACTAAGAAAAGGGGTGCAATAATTTGAAAAATATCAATGTTTTATTAGCTGCCGACGAAAATTATGCCGACCAACTACAAATCACCATAAAAACAACACTTGAAAACCTAAACAAAAAAACACGTGTTAATTTTATTGTGCTATCTAATAACCTTAGTAATTCTACTAAGCTAGCTTTGAAAAAACTTGCACACGGGTTGCACACGGTTGAGTACCTTGATTTGGATCCATCGGTCTTTGCTTTTTGTCCTACCAACAGCCATATTAACAAAACTGCATATTACCGAATTTTGGCTCCCCAATTACTAGCAAAGCGCAATATCGATCGAATTCTCTACTTAGATGTTGACTTATTGGTTCGCCACGATTTAACTGAATTATACGATGCAGAATTGAACCATAACATTGTGGGTGCGGTGATCGATACCGGCCAAGCTTTTGCTCTTAATCGTTTAGGAGTCGACCCAGTAGTTGCTGCAAATAATATCTATTTCAACTCTGGAATTTTAGTGATTGATATTAAAAAGTGGAATGAAAACCACATTACCGAAAAAACTTTAAATTACATTAAACATCAATCACATCTCATTATTTTCCATGATCAGGACGCCTTAAATGCCGTTCTCGCGGGCCATGTTCAAATGCTACATCCTAAATGGAACTTACAAAATTCGATTGTCTTCAGAAAACACCGTCCAATTAACGAAGCCTACGATCAATTGATCAACGAAGCCATCAAAAATCCGGCAATCGTCCATTTTACAACACATGAAAAACCTTGGAAAACGCTTAGTGGACATCCTTATTTGGATGAATACCACGAAGAACTTAACGAATTAGAAATCAATCGTGGCGTGGTTAATGTTATTTCTGCCGCTAATTCAGCTTTTGTGGAAGCTTTGGCAACTTCTTATATTTCAATTTTGGAGAATGACTCAGAAAATCAATACAATTTCTACCTTCTCCCCGATCATCTAGATCAACGTGATATGTTAATTTTAGGAAGTGTAATTTCACGTTACGACAACGCTTCAATTAAAATCGTTAAAGTTGATGAAAAACTACTAGAAAATGCGGTTGAAAGTGATCGCATCCTAAAATCTGCCTATTATCGAATCTTAGCACCAGAATTGTTGCCAAATATTAATCGTGCCATTTACCTTGATTGCGATATTATCGCTAACACCAATCTACATGATTTATGGCAAACCTCACTGGAAGGCAACGTTCTAGCCGCTGTAGAAGATGCTGGTTTCCATGATCGATTAGAACACATGGGTATCACGCATGATAATAGTAAATATTTCAACTCTGGCATGATGTTAATTGACCTAGTTAGCTGGCGTTCCCAAGCAGTTACTCAACGCGTCTTAGACTATATTAACCATCATCCAGAAAAACTACGTTTCCATGATCAAGATGCTCTAAACGCGATTTTATACGACAAGTGGTTACACTTACATCCAAAATGGAATGCCCAATCTAACATTGTGTTAGACGCGCTTGTTCCACCACGGACTGAACTTTTGAAACTTTACGCTGAAACACGTGAAAATCCAAAATTAATTCATTTCTGTGGTCACGTCAAACCTTGGCATGCAGAAAGTAAACACCCTTATACTAATGTCTACTTGAAGTACAACAAGAAACTACGTGAACCAGTACGGACTTAATTTTTCATAAATAAAAGGATTGATATGGAATCATCTCCATACCAATCCTTTTATGTCGTTCAATTACCATTTCAACCTTTTACCTACTTCTTATCTTTCTTTTCTTTCATTAGCCGCTGATTAGCCCGTTCCCCATCTTTAATTTTTTGCCGATACTTTCGTCTCCCTAAATATGCCTTAATCACAAATGGAATCTGGACAATTACATAAATTATAAAAATGATGAGTACAATTCGATACATTTCATCCCTCCGTCAAAATGATTTGGCTGTACTATACTACAAAATCCAGTAAAAATCCTTTAGTTAACCTTCTTTGTATAGAATTCCCACTTTTTTTAACTGTTCCTTAGCTTTTTCGATATTTTCCATTTTATCCGCTGCTAAAGTATGACTGTGGATACCATCGGTTAATTCAGATAGCAAGTGCCCTTTAGCTTCCCGTACATGTTGCATAAATTGTTTGACATCATTGCTATTTTGCACACGGATTTGTCCCACTAGCTGTCCGTAAAGTGGGTGGTCAATCATAACGTCTTTGATCGTCACCTGTTCTTTAACAATTAGTTCCATTTCTCGCTCTGCTTGATCGGGGAAATGACGACAAACGATCATTTCTTCAAATCGATGATTTTTGGCATATTCATAGCCTCTCGAAGTTGAAATAATCGGCTCCCCTTGCGCACGCAACAAAGCTATATCTCCAACAATAGTTTGTCGGCTAACCTCAAATTGTTTAGCCAATGTGCCTGCTTTGATTGGTGTTTTAGTTTCTAATAGTTGATTTTTGATAGCTATTTTTCGATTAATTTTCATAAGTCATTGCTCCTTGAGTATATTTTATCAGAAAATCCCCGTTACAAGTGTCAAGACATTAATTTTAAATAAATCATTGATAAATATTGTTTTATGTTGTAATCTTGTATTCAACTCAGAGTGTGTCTTGACACTAAAAAGGAGAATGATGATTTTGAATGGAATTTCAAACTATAAAAAATTACTAGCAGCTTCGGGGGTAGCCTGGCTTTTTGATGCCATGGACGTTGGTATATTATCTTTTGTAATTGCTGCTTTAACGTCAGAGTGGCATTTAACTGAATCACAGGTTGGTATGATTGGTAGTATCAGTTCACTTGGGATGGCTGTAGGCGCTATTTTATTTGGAGCACTGGCCGACCGTTACAATCGAAAAACAATTTTAATTATTAGTTTACTAATTTTCTCAATTTTTAACGGTATTTCAGCTTTCACCACTACCTATGCGGCTTTTGTTATGATTCGTTTTATTGTCGGTTGTGGATTGGGTGGTGAACTGCCTGTTGCTTCGACTTTAATCTCGGAGAGCGCCCCTGCTCATGTTCGAGGGCGGGCAGTAGTGCTCCTCGAAAGTTTTTGGGCAGGCGGTTGGTTAATTTCGGCTCTAATCTCTTATTTTGTCATTCCCAGTTGGGGCTGGCGGATTGCCGTGTTTATCACTTCCTTAGCGGCGCTCTATGCCTTGGTTCTCCGTTTTAGTATTCGCGAAGCAGATTCAAATCATTCTTTTACACCCAAAGCTCGCCTAGCTTTACGTTTAAAAAATATTTGGAGTCGTCCCTATGCTAAAGCCACGTTGATGCTTTGGATTGTTTGGTTTATGGTTGTATTCTCATATTATGGAATGTTTCTTTGGTTGCCTAGTGTCATGGTGATGAAGGGGTATAGTATTGTTCACAGTTTTGGTTATGTGTTAATCATGACTGTGGCACAACTTCCGGGTTACTTTATGGCAGCTTGGTTAATTGAGCGATGGGGACGCAAATGGACTTTGATGGTTTTCTTATTCGGTACTGCCGTCAGTGCTATCGCCTTTGGTTTTGCTCAAGGGCTGATGATGTTATTGTTAGCTGGTATTTTACTATCCTTCTTTAATCTTGGTGCTTGGGGCGCACTCTATGCCTATTCTCCGGAGCAATATCCTGAAGAAATTCGTGGAACAGGTTCCGGGCTAGCAGCCGGAATTGGGCGCATCGGTGGGATCGTAGGCCCTCTTTTGGTGGGATTTTTAACTGAAAAAGGCGTTGCTTTATCAACTACTTTTATAATTTTCTTCATCTCCATTATGATAGCTGTAATTGCAATCGGCTTCCTAGGTAAAGAAACTATGGAAAAATAATTTTTATGAGAAAATTTTTACGCTATCCCTAGCTTTAATGCTCTTCTAGTATCACTTCTATAGCGCCTTAATTGGAGAGGTATTTGCCACAACTCCATCAAAAGCGCTAAAATAGTGTCTATAAAATTAGAAGAGAGAAGGTATTCCATTGGAAAAAGCAGCTTTAATACTAGAAGGCGGCGCTCTCAGATCATTTTTTACTAGTGCCGTTTTGGATTATTTTCTCGAAAAGCAAATGGATTTCGAGTACATCCATGGAGTTTCAGCTGGAACCATGGCCGCTATGAATTACATTTCAAAGCAAAAAAGACGTTCCGCTGATGTTAATCTCCATTTTCTTCATGATAAACGTTATATCGGCTTTAACAACCTCATTCGTAATGGTGGAATCTTTAACTTAGATTTTTTGTTTTCGCCTGAATGTTATGATTACAGCCCCTTTGACTATAAAGCTTATAATGAAAGTAAACAGATTTTTGAAATTACCGCTACCAACGTCTTAACTGGTAAAGCCGATATTTTCCGTAAAACGGATACTGACGGTCAAGAAGAAGCCGTCAAAGCTTCAGCTAGTATGCCGTTAGTCTCTGATATTCGGGTCGTTAATCACCAGCCATACTTAGATGGCGGAATCGCTGACTCGATTCCTTTCAGACGAGCTCAAGAATTAGGCTACGAAAAGATTGTCGTGGTCTTAACTCGCGACATTAGCTACCGTAAACCGGAAAATAGTCGCGCTATGAATCGTTTAGTTAAGTTTAGATACCGTGATTTTCCACGTTTTGTCCAAGCTTTTGCAGATCGTCCACAACAATATAATCGTTCATTAGCAGAAATCGAACGCTTAGAACGTGAAGGAAAAATCTTTGTAATCCGTCCTCAAGAACCCGTTTCAGTATCTCGGGTTGAACGTGATGATAAAAAGCTCATGGCCCTTTACGAAAAAGGAACTGAAGTTATTCAAAATCAATTTGCAGATTTACAGAAATATTTAGCACAATAAATAAAACCCTCCGAAAAATTAATTTTCAGAGGGTTTTATTTTATTTTTCAACGATTACTTGTTCCATCACAACATCTACGTTAGGGCGATCTTCGCCATTACGTTTTACCTTACTAATTGCTTTAACAACATCCATCCCTTCGAACACTTGTCCGAAGACCGTATGCCGACCATCTAGCCAAGGAGTTCCTCCTTGACGATATGCTTCCACAATTTCTTCAGGAAATTCTGCCGCTTTAAGTTGTTTAATCATTCGCTTAGGAACATTACTGTTAGTAACGATAAAGAATTGACTACCATTAGTATTTGGACCGGCGTTAGCCATAGATAGGGCCCCGTTTAAGTTATAGAGCTTATTTGAAAATTCATCTTCAAACGTTCTGCCATAGATGCTTTCGCCACCCATACCAGTTCCCGTAGGATCACCACCTTGAATCATAAAATCTGGGATCACCCGATGAAAAATAACGCCGTTGTAGTAGCCCTTCTCTGCTAATTCAATAAAGTTTTTAACTGTTTTAGGTACCAATTCATCAAAAAGTTGAATTTTGATGTCACCTTGGTTAGTTTTAATAGTTACTTTTGTACCAGTTGCATTTTCTAAGTCTAATTGTGGATAAGCCATTTATTAATTCTCCTGCTTCTTTTTTTGGGTCATAAACCATTCTAATCTATTTGAAATATAAAAACACGTCTAAAGTAACGGATTATAATAAGGGCTTTTTACCACATACCAATCACTTTCATCCAAAGTGAGCCAATTCCAACCCAAATTACGATGTAAACCACACCCAGAATGGCATTCATCCGCCACCAATCTTTTTGCGTTACAAAGCCCGAACCAAATAGAACGGAGACAGGCTCTAAAGTCATCTTTTTTACTCCTCTATTTATCATAATTAGTCATCTCAATGGGAACCACCCACTGATCAAATTGCTCAGCGGTAACTTTACCAGATTTTAGGGCAGCTTCTTTCAGCGTGGTCCCATCTTTTTCAGCCTGCTGAGCGATTTTAGCGCTATCGTGGTAGCCAATATGAGGAGATAAGGCGGTAACTGTCATCAGGGAATGGTTAACTAATTCTTCCATCCGTTCTGCATTAACTTCTAATCCAGCGATCATCAAGTCGGCAAAACTACGAATCGTACCTTCTAATAGAGTGGTTGATTCCAAGAAAGAGCTGATGATAACTGGTTTATAAACATTCATTTCAAAATTGCCCTGGCTTGCAGCTAAATCAATCGCAACGTCATTAGCCATAACCCGCACTGCCGCCATGGTAAGGGCCTCTGCTTGAGTTGGATTGACTTTACCTGGCATGATTGATGATCCGGGCTCGTTTGCTGGTAGTTTCAACTCGCCATATCCTGCCCGCGGACCACTACCCAAGAAACGAATATCATTAGCAATTTTCATCAAATCACTCGCCAAAGTTTTAATCGCTCCGTGAACCACATTCAAACCGGAGTGATGTGCTAGTCCATAAAATTTATTAGAATCCGCCGTGAATTCAAAGTGGTAGACTTCGCTCATCTGAGCTGCAATTATGGACGAAAAATGCGGAGCTGCATTTAAACCCGTTCCGACCGCTGTACCCCCCATTGCCAATTCACTTAGCGTTGAATTAAGTTCTTTTAAGTATTCCAAATCATGTTCAAGGGCGCTCTTCCATCCACTAATTTCTTGGCCAAAAGTTAGTGGAGTCGCATCCTGGAGGTGAGTTCGTCCAATTTTAACCACGTTCCAATATTGCTTTTGTTTTTGGTCTAATTGTTCAATTAAATGTTGAACTGCCTCTTCCAAACGTACTACCGCTACTGCAGCTGTAATATTCATGGCCGTTGGGAAAATATCGTTTGAACTTTGTCCATGGTTAACATCATCATTAGGCAAAATTTCTATTTCCGCATTAATTTTAGCAGCCATATGGGCCACCACTTCGTTTACATTCATGTTAGTTTGCGTTCCCGAACCAGTTTGATAAACTACCAGCGGAAAATCTTTCCGTAATTCAGCATCATCCAGTGCTAGCAGACGATCAATAGCTACTACAATTAAATCCGCTTTTTCAGCAGCCATTGATCGTTCCTTTTTATTAGCGATGGCTGCCGCTTTTTTAATCTGTAGAAGAGCTTTGATAATTTCCAGGGGCATCTTGGCACCAGTCGCAAAGTTATGACGACTTCTTTCAGTTTGGGCTCCCCAAAGTGCATCTACTGGGATTTGGACGGGCCCAAGCGTATCTTCTTCTGTACGATATTTTTCCATATTATGACCTCCGAAATTAATTGTCTAAGTCGCATTCCTACTAATTTGCTTCGTTTTTATTATAAAGGACTCCCGATAAAGCACCAGTGAAATTTAAAATAAAAATACGATCCACCTAGGATTATCCATCCCAGGTGAATCGTATTTAATAACTAATAATTCTTACAGGTTTAAACGAGCTTAAAATCTTACTAATTAATGGATGAGATAAAGTGCGCAAATGCGGCTTCACCGGCGTCATCCCATTTAAAGACTCCTGCATCAGCTAAAACTCGCGCAAAAACATTTCCAACCGCAGCATTTACCACGGCAGTAACATTTTCTGCTGTAATTGAATGTGTTGCCTTCAATTGATCCGCCCAAGCTTGATGCATTTCTGCCATTTGGTTAGTTTGACCCAATAGGTAATTTTCTACTTCTACCAATTCTGTCTTTAACCGAGCTGGTAAAATCGCTCTTCCCATTACTTCAATCAAACCAATGTTTTCTTTTTTGATGTGTTGAACATCTTGATGGGGATGGAAAATACCATCTGGAAATTCTGCTGAGGTTTGATTATCTCGGAGTACTACATCCAAAACATAGTTTTCTCCATCCTTGTACGCAATCGGCGTCGTCGTATGATGACGAGTTCCGTCCGTGAACGCTCTTACATCAACACTTTCATCAGAATAGCTCATCCACGCATCATGAATTTTAACAGCAGCATCTGTCAATGCCACCACATCACTACCAACTAACCGAATTGTTGACATTGGCCATTTCACAATTCCAGCTTCCACACCTGCTACTCCTAAATCAATCGTTCTAGCAATGGGAGCCTTCATCATTGGAAATACATGACGTCCGCCTTGGTAATGTTCGTGTGATAACATCGAACCTCCTACAATGGGTAAGTCGGCGTTACTCCCTACAAAGTAGTGCGGTAACTGTTTAACAATTTCAAGTAAATTGGTAAACGTCTGACGATTAATCACCATAGGGCGGTGAATTTGGTCTAAGAAAATAGAATGTTCATTGAAATATGCGTATGGTGAATATTGGAAGCCCCAAGTTTCACCACCCAAGGTCATCCGAATAATTCGATGGTTGCTACGTGATGGGTAACCCAAACGTCCTAAATAACCTTCATTTTGCATGCATAATTGGCATAATGGATAACCATCCTGAGGTTGATTACGAGCAGCTGCAATTGCTTTAGGATCTTTTTCTGGTTTAGAAAGATTAATGGTAATTTCAAGTTCACCAAAATCAGTTTCCGCTGGAAAAGATACATTCTTAGCAATGGCCCGTGTTTTAATATAGTCATTAGTTTTACTTAAATTAAAGAAATAATCCGTCGCTGCTTTAGGGCTAACTTGATACTTATCCCAAAAACGTTGATTTAAAATCGAAGGTAATGGCGTAACTAAATCCATTAATTGATCTGCCAAAATGCTTCGGTCTGATTGAGCATCTTCAATTTTACCGTTTTGAACCGCAGTTTTAACTAAGGCATCTACTAAGCTAGTTACTTGTTCATCGGTAGCTTCAACCGGTTGATCTTCACCCACTAAACCTAAAATCCGATTATGCACATAAATTCGATCTAAATTGGTGTATGGTGATGGCGAATCGATTACAACTTGGACAAATTGTTCTAAGCTACTCATTAGGCTTGTCCTCCTCGGTCATCGTATCCAGCTGGATGGTTGACTTTCCAATTCCAAGCAGTTTTGATAATTTCCTTAACATCATCGTATTGAGGTTGCCAATCTAAAATTTCACGTGCTTTATCACTCGCTGCGATTAAAGTACTAGGGTCGCCAGCTCGTCTTGGTGCCATGACAGCTGGAATTTCCTTTCCTGTCACTTCCCGAGCAGCTTCTAACATTTGGCGATTGGAGAAGCCTGTTGAAGATCCAAGGTTGAATGCATTACTATCATGACCTTGTTTGAGATATTCTAGAGCTAAAATATGAGCATCAGCCAAATCAACGACGTGGACGTAATCGCGTACATTAGTACCATCAGCAGTAGGATAGTCATCCCCAAAAATTTGCAACTGATCCCGTTCACCAGCAGCTACTTGTAAGATAATAGGTACTAAGTGTGTTTCTGGTTGATGGTCTTCCCCAATACTGCCATCTGGTTTAGCGCCAGCAACGTTAAAGTAGCGTAAAGCCACAAACTTAATGCCATCAGCCACATCTGACCAATGCATGATTTTTTCCATTGCTAACTTACTTTCACCATATGGATTGGTTGGAACTTGTGGATCAGATTCTTGAATTGGTACCCGTTCTGGTTCGCCATAAGTAGCCGCTGTAGATGAAAATACAATCCGTTTCACATCATGTTTAGCCATTACTTCAAGAAGTTTAACCATCCCAGCAGTATTATTATCAAAATACTTCAAAGGATTTTTCATTGATTCAGGGACCACGGAAAACGCAGCAAAATGAATTACCCCTTCTACGTTTTCTTTGGTGAAGACTGAATCCATAAATTCAGCATCTCGTACATCACCTTCGTAAAAACGAGCTTGCTGGTTTACGGCTGCGCGGTGTCCAGTAACCAAGTTATCAACAACCGCTACATCGTAACCTTTCGTAATTAATCGATCAACTGCATGGGAGCCGATATAACCGGCACCACCTAAAACTAAGACCGCCATTCTAATTCCTCCTCAATCTCTCAATGCGTATTACTATTTAAAAATTTTCACTAATATTAAAGTTCTTTAGGTCCATCAGCAATTTCAGCAATATAGAAATCAGCATCATAACCAATTGTATCGCGATAAACTTTACCAACATTTTCCTTGAAAGCTTCAACTTGGTCTTTTTCAACAATTGCGATTCCACAACCACCAAAACCAGCACCAGTCATTCGAGCACCTAATACACCAGGTTGTTTCCAAGCTGTTTCAGCTAAAGTGTCTAATTCCTTACCCGTTACTTCATAATCAAAGTGTAATGAAACGTGTGAAGCAGTAACTAATTCACCAAAAGTTGTTAAGTCGTCATCTGCCAAAGCCTTAGTTGCCTTGATGGTTCTTTGATTTTCAAAAACAGCGTGACGTGCGCGTTTAATTAAAGTTTCATCATTAATTAAGTAAGCTGCTTCATCAAATTCATCATTAGTTAAATCACCTAAAGTCTTGATGTCTAACTTAGTTTGTAAACGACGCAATGCTTCTTCACATTCAGAACGACGTTCATTATATTTAGAATCTGCGAGTTCACGACGTTTATTAGTATTCATAATTACAATGACGTGATTGCCTAATTTAACCGGAGCATAAGAATAATCAAGTGTGTTAGTATCCAGCAAGATTGCTTGATCTTGCTTACCCATTCCGACCGCGAATTGATCCATGATACCAGAGTTAACACCGACATAGTTGTTTTCACACTTCTGACCAATCTTAACTAGATCTAATTGACTAACACCTAAATCAAAGGCTGCGTTTAAAACTGCTCCGGTTAATAATTCAATTGAAGCTGAAGAAGATAAGCCCGCACCATCTGGCATATTTCCGTGAACGTAGAGATCGAAGCCGTGGTCAAACTTAACTCCTGTTTTGACTAATTCATTCATCATTCCTTTAGGATAATTAGTCCAACCTGCAGCCTTATCGTAATCCAAAGCATTGACATCAAAACTAACAACTCCAGCATCTGGAATATTAGCTGAGTACATTCTTACCGTATTATCGGTACGAGGAGCATAAACTCCATAAGTTCCGATTGTAATTGCACATGGGAATACGTGACCACCATTGTAATCTGTGTGTTCACCAATTAAATTGATGCGTCCAGGTGAAAAGAAAACCCTTTCAGGATTGGTGTCGAAAATTTCGGAAAATTCTTTTTTTAAGTCGTTTGCGTTCATGATGTGTCTCCTCCATAATTTTACTAAAATTTTATTAACTTGAATATATAGCTTTTACCATCACTTGTCAATACCTCTTTAATCCATTTACAACAAAAATGGTAGCGCTTCATTAAAAAACACTAGTGTTATAGATTTAGGGTTGCTTACAGCTTACTAAATCCTCCAAAAACATTAATTTTGGTTAAATTTTAACTAAAACAACGTATACAAATTTAGGGTTATGTTCTATCATTTTATTGTAAGCGTTTTATATTTTGGTTACGAAAGGAGTTTTATTATGCAAGCAAATCTTCAGTGGCTTGATGATCCTGAAGTTTTTCGAGTCAATCAACTACCTGCCCATAGCGACCACCATTACTATCGTGATTTAGACGAAATCCGTACAGGTAGCAGCTTTATTAAAAGTCTCAACGGTTCTTGGCGTTTTCACTTTGCGTCCACCCCGTCTGAACGTCCGCTCCATTTTTATTCACCTGATTTTGATAGTGCTGATTTTGATACGATCCAAGTACCAGGGCATATCGAATTAGCAGGCTACAGTCAAATTCAATATATCAACACTCTCTACCCTTGGGAAGGAAAAATTTATCGTCGTCCCCCTTACACACTTAATCAAGACCAATTAGAAGTTGGATTATTTAGCGATGCTGCTGATAACAGTGTCGGCTCTTATTTAAAACAATTTGACCTTGATGATTCATTTAAAAATCAGCGAGTTATCATTCAATTTCAAGGAGTTGAAGAAGCATTATACGTTTGGTTGAATGGCCATTTTATTGGTTATGCTGAAGATAGCTTCACTCCTTCAGAATTTGATCTAACCCCATATCTTCAAGACCAAGATAATCTTTTAGCTGTACAGGTTTATAAAAGAAGTACGGCAGCCTTTATTGAAGATCAAGATATGTACCGCTTTTCTGGTATTTTTCGTGATGTTAATCTCCTCGCTCTTCCGGCCGCCCATGTTGTGGATTTAGACATCAAACCGGAGGTAAAAGATGATTTTGAGCGCGGTACCTTGGCAGTTACTGCTGACGTTTCTGGTACTGATGCTATCTTAGAACTAACCGTTACGGATCAAAATAAACAGGTAGTGGCCAGTCAGACCCAAAGCGGAACGGGTAAGGTCCTGTTTGATTCCATGCCGTTTGATAATTTGACACTATGGTCACCAACAAGCCCCACCTTGTATCAGTTGTTGATTAAAGTCTACAACAATCAGCATCAACTCTTGGAAGTCGTTCCTTATCAATTTGGTTTTCGGCGAGTGGAATTACGTGAGGATAAAGTCATTTACGTTAATAACCAACGTTTGATTCTCAACGGGGTTAATCGCCACGAGTGGAATGCGCATAGTGGACGCGTCATTACCATGCAAGATATGCAGAACGATATTCAAACCATGCTTGATAATAATATCAACGCTGTTCGAACTTGCCATTATCCTGATCAACTACCGTGGTACGAACTATGCGATCAAGCCGGTCTTTACGTTATGGCTGAAAATAACCTAGAATCTCATGGTTCATGGCAAAAAATGGGGGCTGTTGAACCTTCCTATAACGTTCCTGGGGATAATCCTCATTGGTTAGCAGCAGTCGTTGATCGGGCTCGTTCCAACTATGAATGGTTCAAAAACCACCCATCCATTATTTTCTGGTCATTAGGCAACGAATCCTTTGCTGGTGAAGATATTGCGGCTATGCAAACTTTCTATAAAGAACATGACACATCTCGACTGGTTCATTACGAAGGTGTCGTTCGTGCTCCAGAATTACGCAATCGTATTTCTGATGTAGAAAGTCGTATGTACGAAACTCCAGCTAACATCGCTAGCTATCTAGAAAATAATCCCGATAAACCCTTCTTAAACTGTGAATATATGCATGATATGGGAAACTCTTTAGGAGGCATGCAATCATATAATGATTTAATTGATAAATACCCAATGTATCAAGGTGGCTTCATTTGGGACTTCATTGATCAAGCTCTGTTAGTTCATGATCCAATCACCCAGCAAGACGTCCTACGATACGGTGGTGATTTCGATGAACGCCATTCCGACTATGAGTTTTCTGGTGATGGATTACTATTTGCTGATCGAACCCCTAAACCAGCAATGCAGGAGGTGAAATACTATTATGGATTACACAAATAATCAATTACACGTTATATATGGCGATGCCAGTTTAGGATTAGAAGGTCCTAACTTTCACTATCTTTTTAGTTACGAACGAGGCGGGCTTGAATCTTTAGTGGTTAACCAAAAAGAGTGGCTCTACCGCACACCAACTCCGCTATTTTGGCGAGCAACTACTGATAATGATCATGGAAATGGTTTTGATGTTAAAACTGCCCAATGGTACGCAGCCGATCGATTCACAACTTGCCAAAAAATTGAATTAACAGTGGATGGACAACTCGTTCAACCGCTTCCCATCGCTCCCCTTAATAATCGCTATACCAACCATGAAATGGCAAATCAAGTGGCGTTAACCTACCATTTCGTTACTCCGACGGTGCCAAGCACTTCGGTAAGCATTACCTATACGGTTACTAGTGACGGTAATATTAAGGTCATGACCCATTTTGCAGGACGTGAAGGTTTACCTGAGCTACCAGCATTTGGACTACGTTTCATTATGCCCACGACCGCTACCGGTTTTGACTACCAAGGACTTTCTGGGGAAACTTATCCCGATCGTCTAGCAGGGGCAACTCAAGGTCAATTCCACGTTGACGGATTACCAGTGACTCCCTATCTTGTTCCTCAAGAATGTGGCATGCACATGCAAACCAGTCAACTAACGGTAACTCGTTCGACTACTCAAAATAACGCCGATCAAAGCAAGCAACCTTTTAGCCTTACTTTCAGCCAGGCAGATCAGCCGTTTGCTTTCAGTTGTTTACCATATACTGCTGCAGAGCTTGAACAAGCCACTCATCTTGAAGAACTACCATTACCAAGACGAACCGTGCTTTCGATCTACGGGGCGGTTCGCGGTGTCGGTGGAATCGATAGTTGGGGAGCAGATGTTGAAGCAAAATACCACATCCCTGCTAACCAAGATTTAGATTTCAGTTTTAATATTCATTTCTAAAATAAAGCCGATGCTGGAAAGATTTAAATTCTCCAACATCGGCTTTTAATATGCAAAAAAAGAACAATCAATGAATAAATCATTGATTGTCCTTTTAAAATCCAACTTTAGTTAGGTAATGTATTGGATAACTTCAATACATCTTCGCTATCCTTAACGTCTTCACCCAGCTCTTTGAGATAATCAAATTCAGGCATATCCTTGTTGGTAATAACTACCATTACAGTATCATCAAGGCCTGCTTTTTTAATTGCTGGCTGCCAGAATTCAATTAATTCTTGTCCTTGTTTAACGTGATCGCCTTTTTCAACATATTGAACAAATCCCGTACCACGCATTTCAACGGTACCAATTCCGATATGAATCAAGGTTAAGACGCCTGTGTCAGAACGAAGTCCAATCGCATGGCGAGTTGGGAAAGTTGCTACAACTTCACCATCAAATGGAGCTAAAACTTGACCATCGGTAGGTTTAATTGCAAATCCTTTACCCATACTTCCACTCGCAAATGTCTCATCTGCAACGGTGTCTAAACTGATTAATTTTCCTGAAACCGGATTACGGTAAAGAGTTGTAATTCCGTCCTCTTTTTCAATTTCTGCAGGTGTTTCATCTGTTTCCAAATGTGTTGACCAAGTTTTTTCAAGCTCGTCAACGATTTCAGCATGCATTTTTTCGTCCAATTTAACCTTCTTGAAGAAGATGAAGGCTCCAATTAAAATCATAGCTGCTGGAACACCAAACATCATCAATTTGAAAATAGCTTGTCCGTGGGAAGTTACGTCCCCAGCAGTTGCTCCAGCGGTCATGCCAGCCCAAACGGCAGTTAAACCAACTACACCGTTTGAAATAGCTCCACCTAATTTATCAAGCAAAGGACGAACAGATAGAGTTAATGATTCGTCACGGTGACCGAATTTCAATTGTCCATATTCAACAGAATCACTTAAAACCATCAAAACAACTAAGAAGATAAGTGGTTGTGGAATGTAGAATAGTACGGCAGAAGTTAAGATCATTGGTAATGATTGTCCGGCAAGTGCAAACATAATCAAAGCAATGATCATGACTGAAATAGCTAAGAAGAATACTTTACGACGGCTAAACTTCTTTGCCAATGGTGGGAAGGCCAATACGGCGAACACCCCAATGATGGCATTTAATGAACCAAGTAATGTAAATTTCGAAGCATCACCTAAAATGTAAGTGAAGTAGTAAAGTTCAAGTGAGTTAGTAATTGCCATACCGGCCGTGTAAATTCCGTAAGTCAAAGATAACCACATTAATTGGTCGTTACGAGCCAATACTTTGAAAACTTGTTTGAAAGTTGTTTTTTCAGTATTTTTACGTAATTCAGAATCATTTTCCTTAGTTCCCATTGCTACAGCTAAAGCTGAAATCAAAGCAACCGCAGCGATGATAATCCCGAAGGCCATCCAACCACGATTATCACCTTGTCCGCTGTTCGCCTTGGTTGAAAACATCAAAACGATTGGCATAACGACTACACCAACGATATTTTGTCCAATATTAGAACCAACCCGAGCATAGGTAGCTGTTTTTTCACGTTCTGCTGAATCAAATGAAATCGCAGGAATCATTGACCAGAACCCAACATCTTTAAATGAATAGAAAATATCCATTGTAATATATAAAATAGCAAAAACAATTAAGTATAAAATTGGGTTAGATGTATTTAAACCACCTAAACTGGTAAATAAAAGTGCTAAAACAACTGAACCAATCGTTCCACCAGTAACAATCCAAGGCTTGAAATGACCCCAGCGTGAATTGGTATTATCAATCGCGTTACCAATTAGTGGATCAATTGCAAGTTCTACGAAACGTAATGCTGCAATGATCATCGTAATGTACGCGATCATTTTAGTTCCTTGAGCCCCACTACTCTTATCAAATAAATGGGAAGTCACGAACATAATAAAATAGGTCGATAATGTTGCATAAAACGCATCATGACCAAATGCACCAAATGAGTAAGCTAGTCGCGAAGTGATTTTACGACTTTTGCTTTGTTTAACTTCTGCATCCATAATCTATACCACATCTCCTTTAATTATCTATGCACTAAATGTAATCGTTTTCAGAGAGGATGTCAATGTTTTTTAGTAAAATTTGCTTAATTATTTTAGTAAATTAGTATTTAAACGACTCAGTCCGCTTCCCAGACCAACTTATCGTTGCCCATAAACCGCTATTCCAATCTTTTTTTAATTCTAGTTTTGGTGTTTTAGGCCACTCGATGTAGTTTTACTACCTACTTTATTAAATTATTTAACCATTTAAAAAGCGCTCGGTTTTTACACCTCACGCTTAATTTAGATTTAGTTTAAACGTTCATATTGATAACGAATAGTATTTGTAACTGGCTTACCTGGACGTAAAACAATATCACCAAAATCAGAATGATTGATTGCATCAGGTAATGTTTGTGCCTCAGTAGCTAAAGCATTGTACTCATGAGCTGCTTCTTGGTCAGAATCAAATGGGTTCGCCGTGAATACAACTAGTCCGTTGCGATCTGAATAAAGCTTTACTCGACGTTTACCATCAGTATCACCTACCATTGCAATAGGAGTAGTTTCACTCGGATTAACTTCGTAAGCATCATCAAATTCAATCCCACCATTTTCAGCGTTTAACTGTTTCAAGGCGTCCTCAATAGGTTGTTCTTGATTAAAATCATAGGCGGTTGCTTTAACCGAAAGCTTCTTGCCAGTGGGAACTTTTTCTTCATCGAATTCAAGGTGAGCTGTACTGCTAATTTGCAACCATTGTTTAGCCAAACTTGTTCGATCATCCGTTGTATTCCAATAAACATGATTCGTTGGGTTAAAGAGCGTCGCAGCGTCCGTATCACCCGTAAATGAAATCGAAACTTGATTTTGATTGTCTAGGGTAAATTTAATTTCTACATCAAGGTTTCCAGGGTAATTATCATCACTCGCCTTAATATGTTTCGATAAAATCACGCTAACTTGATCATCATCTTCACTAAATTTACCATCGAAATTTAAGGTATTAAAACCGTGGTCACCACCGTGCAATGAATGAGTTTGTTCGTTCATCTCAACTTGGTATTCTTGATCATCAATCTTAAATTTAGCTCCGCCGATTCGTCCAGCAACTCGCCCAATTGATTGACAAAGGCAATAGCCTACGCGTTGATAATCAGCCATGCTATCAAGTCCCCAAATTAATGAGTGTTCCACCCCATCCTCATTAACTACGAATTCTTGCCATGTTCCTCCATAGCTTAAAACTGAAATTCTAGTTTGTTGGTCATTAACCAATGTATAACGTATGACATCCTGACCATCTATTTGATCAAATACTTCTTTTTTAGTTTCCAATATTATGACACCTCCGTATTAATTAAACCGCTTTCATTTTTAGTATACCAAATTTGGATGAGGTTGAGTAAACATTTTAGTTAAAATAAAAAGACTCATAGTGGTTGGATAATTTAATCCGACCACTATGAGTCATTCACTTCTATTCTATTTCGTACTAGCTCGTTCTACCAACCTTGTACCCAGTTCCACACGTTGCGTGGTGGTGCGACCGGCCAAACGACTCATTACTAAATTGACTGCTGTGGAACCCATCAACTCCGTATCAACGTTGACTGCACTTAGTTCAGGATAAACAAAAGTAGCTAATGAAGTATTATTAAAACTGAATAACTTAACTCTGTCTGGTACTTTAATGTCATTCGTCTGAAGTGCTTTCAATGCCCCAGCCGCCATGGGATCATTGGCCACAAAAAACGCTTTAGGTAACTGATCTCCAAGCACATCAATTGCCTTTTGCATCATTTTAGAACCAGATTCGCTAGTATAATCACCCTCGAATACAAATTCCGGTTTAAAGGCGTTACGCTTGGTCATCGCGGCCTTAAATCCTAACATTCGACGATCTGTAACAGTTAATTGGTGATCTGTCGTCATTTCTAACCCATGGATAATCCCAATATCTTCAATCCCCTGTTGCCAGAAATAATCGACTACTTTTTCGGTGGCTAATTGAAAATCAGTTATCACACTGTCAAAGCCAGCTTCGAATTGATCATCGTCCACAAAAACTAAATTATCAGTAACGGCTGCAATTTCTTCAACTTGCGGTTTACTAAATTTTCCTACTGCTATTACTGCATCAACATTTGGGCCTAGTTCTTGTAAATTATTCTGAAAAATTCGTGTCACTTCGAATTGATTGTCTTGTCCACGTTGCTCAATTCCCATTCGAATCGACATATAATACAAGTCATCTTGTTCTTCAGTTTCTGAGTACCATTGAACAATTGCCAAGCGTTTTCTAGTTGTTAAATTATTATGACGTTTATTTTTGGAATAGTGTAGAGCTTCGGCGGTTTTTAGGATTTTTTGTCTAGTTTCATCGCCAACTGAAAGAGACGCATCTTTATTCAGCACGCGTGATACGGTCGCTAACGATACGCCAACTTTATCCGCAATATCTTTTAATGTGGCTGCCATGAGCTGCCTCCTTTGAATTACTTAATTGTGCATAAATTCATTTTTCTATTAATGTACCTCGACTGGCACACAATCGTGATAGCACTCATGTAAAACTTTATCATTAAATATTGGAATTGGCGACAACAAACAACAACGTTTCCTACAAAAAAGTAGTTTAAGCCTCATAAAATAAATTACAAATATTGAAAATTCAAAAGTAATATATCAATCGTGGTTAAATAAGCGAAAATCATTACCTAATCTTGACAGCTTCACCTGAAAACGGTATCATTAATACAAATACTGATATATCAGTTTTAAATTGGAGGTTATTTAATTATGAAACTAGGTTTAATCGGATTAGGAAAAATGGGAATTAATCTCGCGCAGAATATGTTACGTCACCAAAATGAAGTCGTTGGTTTTGATTTAAATCAAGACTTAGTTAAAAAGGCGGCTAGTCTTGGCGCATCTTCTTCAACTTCACTTGAGGAGATGGCTCATCAGTTACCAAGTCCTAAAATTGTTTGGGTAATGGTTCCTGCTGGTAAACCCACTGATAATACCATTGAAGAATTGTCTCATGTTTTAAATAAAGATGATATTGTTATTGACGGAGGCAATACCTTCTGGAAAGATTCACTTCGTCACAATCGCTTACTTACTGAAAAAGGTATCCACTACTTCGACTGTGGTTCTTCAGGCGGTTGGCGTGGCGCTTTAAATGGTGGAAACTTTATGATTGGCGGAGATGAACCTGAAATTTTTGAAACTATTCGTCCTCTATTTGAAGATATCTCCCAAAAAGATGGTTATTTATACACTGGTAAAGCCGGATCCGGTCACTACTTGAAGATGGTTCATAACGGGATTGAATACGGAATGATGGAGGCAATTGGTGAAGGATTTGAAGTTCTTCAAGCTTCTGATTTTGAATATGACAATGAGGCAGTTGCTAAAGTTTGGAATAACGGCTCAGTGGTTCGTAGTTGGCTCATGGAATTAGCTGAAGATGCCTTCAAAAAAGACCCTAATTTAGATAAGATTAAGGGTCGTATGCACTCTAATGGTGAAGGTCAATGGACCGTTGAAGATGCGTTGGACCATGGTGTTCCAACACCAGTAATTGCAGCTTCCGTTATGACTCGCTATCGTTCGATGCAAGATGACACATTTAACGGCAAGGTTGTTTCGGCTTTACGTAATGGCTTTGGTGGTCATGCCATGGATAAGAATTAGAATAATCAAATATTGAAAGAAGGTTCGATACTTAGCTTATTGGAGTATCGAACCTTTTTTCAATAAAACATCAATATAAAAAGCCTTCAAATCACTCATTTGAAGGCTTTTTATATCTATTCTTTCTCAGTATTAGCAAATTCTCTTTGATAATCTGCAATACTTTTATATTCGCTCGATAACTCTCTACTCAACCGAATATAGATTGGAATCAACTTACGGTACTTTTCATACACCGTTTCATCTGGCGTATATCTTTTTTCAGATCCAATATATTTACTAATATCTTCTAACTTATTTTCTAAACCAAGGCTCATCTTAGCCAAAAACATGGCTGCTAAACTTCCACTTTCATATGACTCTGGAATTACTACATCATGTTCATACACGTCTGCTAACATTTGTCGCCCTAATGAAGATTGTACAAACCCACCCGCAGCTAGAATTTCCTTAGGTTCGCCTGTAAATTCTTTTAACGCAATTGTTACTGAATACAAATTAAATACAATACCTTCCAGAACGGATCTAATCATATGAGCTCTAGTATGTGAACGATTAAGCCCGAAAAACGACCCTCTAGCATTAGCATCCCATAATGGCGCTCTTTCGCCTCCTAAGTACGGATGGAAAATTAGGCCGTCTGATCCAGCAGGAACCTTTTTAGCAATCTCAGTTAACATATCAAAAGAGTCCATCTTCAATAATTTGGCTGTCTCTTTTTCCGCTCCAAATAGTGCGTCATGTGCCCAACTAAAAATAATTCCACCATTATTAATTGGCCCTCCAATTAAGTATTTACCTTCCATTATTGGGTAGCAATATAGTCTACCCTTAGGATCAATTGCCGGTTTATCCGAAAAGCTACGAACAGCTGCCGACGTTCCAATATTAATAGCTAACACACCCGGTTTAATCGCCCCAACCCCAATCGTTGAGAGCGCACCATCCGTGGCACCCATGACAAAGTAAACATCCTCATCCAACCCCATAACCTTAGCGTACTCTGGTCGTATACCTTTAATTTTATAGGTTGGTTGAACCAGCTCTGGCAATTGATTCTTAGTGATTCCAACTTCACGAAGAATTTCATCATCCCATTTAAGCGACTTAATATTTAATAATCCTGTCGCCGCTGCCATAGATATTTCTTCTTTTAATTCATTAGTATACCTCCAAATAATATATTCTTTGATTCCAACCCAATAAGCTGTCTTATTAAAAATATCCGCCCGCTCATTCTTTAACCACAACAATTTATATACTGGTCCCATAGGATGGATTGGTAAGCCTGTTCTTCTGTACATTTCCATCCCTTTGCCATTTTGCTTATACTCAGCCACATATTTTTCCGGACGATTATCTGCCCATGTAAATGTTCTAGTTAATGGATTAAAATTATCATCTAGTGCTATCAAACTATGTTGCTGAGCTGACCAAGAAATTGCCACCACCCTTCCATCTTCAAGATTGGCCTTCGCAATCACTTCTTGAATGGCTTGCAATGTTGCATTAAATATATCTTCTGGATCTTCTTCAGCCATATCAGGTAAGGTTTGATACAGTTTGTACCCTTTATTTGATTTTCCATATATTTTTCCATTCAAATCGTAAAGCAAAGCCTTTGTACTAGTTGTTCCAACATCGATTCCGATAATATAATCCATAAAAAACCACCCCTGCAAAAACTGATATGTTAGTTACATTTTAAACCTGATACATCAGTGTGTCAAGCGCTTTCATGGTTGTCATAACAGCAAAAGCGTTGTGAAATAATCATTTATAATTAATCAATTTTTTTATAAATCCACCTATAAATTTAGGCTTATGCTAAAATTAGTGTAATAAAAATTGTCCTGGGGGTAACTGCTGTATGGATAACATGCGTGATAATGCTTATAACCAAATCAAGTATCGTATCATCCATTTTGAATATGTACCAAAACAAAAAATATCTGAAAAAACTATTTCAACTGAATTAAATTTAGGGAGAACTCCCGTAAGAGAAGCCTTAATTCGTATCGAACGCGAAGGTTTAATTGAAGTGGTACCACAAAGTGGAACTTATATTACTCAAATTGATATGCGTGCGGCGATTGAAGGGCGTTTTGTCCGTGAATGCATTGAACCAAATATTATGGTGAATGCTGTCACTAATATTTCAGAAGAATCACTTAACGCCCTTAAACAAAACTTGGAACACCAGTTAACAAGTGCTCAAAACTCTGATCCCGATAAATTCTTCGATCTTGACCAAGAATTTCATCAAAAATTTTACACCGTTACTAATAAGGAGATGGTATGGGACTGGCTTTTAGGAAACAATACCCAATTAAATCGCTTCCGTCGCTTACGCCTAAAAGAAGCTGATCTTGATTGGAAGACTTTGTTAAACCAGCATCAAGCTATCTTCAATGCTGTCGCAAATAAAGACGTCGATGAATTATCTTATTTAATGAAAGAACATTTACACTTAATGTTGGAAGAGAAACAAAACGTTGTAAATGCTTATCCCGATTATTTTCAAAATATCATTAAGGAAGAGAACTAATAAAATAAGTTTCAATATACTTTACTAGTTTTCACGGAGCATAACATGTCAAATGAACCCCAAAAAAGAGCTACTATTTTTGATATTGCCAATGCACTTGGAATATCGCACACTACCGTTTCAAGAGCTTTAAACAATAGTCCTAAAGTTAAAATATCAACTCGTAAGAAAATTCTACAGACTGCTCATAAATTAAATTATGTCCCTAATCAAAATGCTCGAGGGTTAAATCAAGGGCGCACCTATACCATTGGTTTATTTTTTACCGATCTTCAAAATGGTACCTCCGCCCTATTTCTAACTAGTATAATTTTAAACATTCGCTCGCAACTACCAGAAAATTATTTCTTATCAATCAATTCTATTTCTTCAACTGATGAATTAGGTGTCTTTGATGGAGTAATTGTAGTTAGTCAATCTAAAAAAGATCAAATATTTATTGATAAGTTGATATCAGAAAATATTCCAGTGGTAGTGCTCAACCGGCATATAAAAAATAGAAATATATATAATTATTGGTTGGATAATTATGAAGCATCTCGAAAAATCACACTACACGCATTAAATTCGGGCTCGCGTAATGTTGGTATAATACAAGGAAAATCAGACTATAATTCCACTCATGAACGTTCTCAGGGGTATCTCGATGCCCTTTCTTTTTGGACAAATAAATACCCACACCGCCCGCTATATCGCCATTTACCATTAAAGGGAGATTATTCATCCGAAGGTGGTTATCTCGCTATGAAAACTCTTCTACAAGATTTAGATAATCTTCCCGACTATGTATTTATCGAAAATGACGATATGGCTATCGGCGCTCTAAAGGCTATTAACGAAGCCTCAAATTTAGCGAAAAGAATTAGAATTTCTGGATTTGATGACACAAAAATGGCAGCGTTTAGTATTCCAGCTTTAACCACGATTCATAGTCCTATCGCTGAAATGACAACCCTAGGAGTAGCAACCTTAAATAGATTACTAAATAAGGGATCCTCAACTAATACGCCTTTAAATAAACGTTTTGAATGCCCCATTATTTTTAGAGAAACTTTACCTAAAAAATAACGACTCCGACTTGAACCAAATTCAAGCCAGAGTCGTTATTTTTATATTAGTAATTAATCAAAGAATCCAAAATACTTATAAGCATTATTGTATGAAATATCTTGTACAACTTTACCCATTACTTCTGTATCTTCTGGAATTCTTCCTTGTTCAGATAGTTTTCCTAAGAAGTTACATAAAACGCGACGGAAATACTCGTGGCGTGGGTATGATAGAAAACTACGTGAGTCAGTTAACATACCTACAAAGTTAGGTAGCAAACTTTGTTGAGCAAATACACGTAACTGTTCGTCCATACCTTCAGCTGTATCATTGAACCACCAAGCTGCACCCAATTGAAGACGTTGCTTTGTCTTGCCTTGGAATGACTGCATAAGAGTTGCAATTTCCATCCAATCATTTGGATTCAATGAATAGAAAATCATCTTAGGCGTAATATCTTTTGTTGACATTTCTGTTAGTAATTTTTGTAGTCCAGTTACAATATCAGGCTGCGTCCCCATTGAATCGAATCCTGTATCTGGTCCTAATTTTTCATACATTGGAGTATTTAAATCACGTCCAGAATTGATATGGAATTGCATTACCCAATCAAATTCATTATTCAAACTCATTAATACTTTAAGCAAAGCTGTAAGGTAACCATCACGTTCTTCTCCAGTTAGTTTTTCACCATTAATTGCTTTAGCAATGATTTGATCAAGTTCACTATCTGATAGTTCAACAAAATGATATGTTGGCAATGAATGATCTGATAGGCGTCCACCCATTTCACTAAAGAATTCAAAACGTTGACGAAGAGCTTTTGTGATATCATCGAATGACTTGATTGAAATTCCTGAAATTTCAGAAAGTGTATTTAAATATTCTCCAAAACCTGGTTTTTCAATTTGCATTAATTTATCAGGACGCATTGCTGGAAGAGTTCTAAAACCACTTGTTTCCTCTTCTTCTTTTAACAACTTATGGTAGTTCAAATCAGAAGCTGGATCATCTGTTGTAGCTACTAATTTTACATCTGAATTTTTAATCAAGTTACGAGGCTTAAAATCGTCTGTTGCTAAAAGCTCGTTAGCTTTCTTCCAAATTCTTGGAGCTGATTCGACTGTCAAACGTTCGTCAATATTAAAGAAACGTTTCAATTCTAGGTGAGTCCATTCGTATAGAGGGTTTCCGTATGAATGTTCAATCGTGTCTGCCCAAGCAAGGAACTTTTCGTATTCATCCCCATCACCTGTGATCAATTCTTCATCGATACCATTGGCACGCATTAAACGCCATTTGTAGTGGTCACCATATGTACCCTCATTTAACCAGATCCGACTAATGTTAGGGTAATTTTTATTTTCATAAATGTCCTCAGGATTTAGATGGCAATGAAAATCAATTATTGGCATTTTTTCCGCATAATCATGGAAAAGCTTCTTAGCCATATCACTTTCGAGTAAAAAATCCTTATCTAAAAACTTCATAAACTTAATCCTCCTAGATTAATTAATTTTTAGGTTCATATTTAGCCAAAACTGCTTCTTTAGTTGTTTCTACACCTTGTAATAAGTCAACATGTTCTGCCATATGGATATTCAGGAACCTATCGTATTCATCCGTATGTGTTTCCAGAATGTCAAACAAACGATCGCGATATACGTTCTTGTAATTAACTGTATATCCTAATATTGACCCATACATTGTGTGCAATACTTGACGAGCATCATCATCCACTAATAGCATTTTTACGTCATCTTCAGTTAGTGTTTCTGGCTTTGGAGCCTTTCCATCTGTTTGAGCGTTAAAGACATAAAATGCTTTAACATCATCTAAATTATCATAGCTAAACTTGTAAAGTTCTAACATGAACTTAGGATCTTCGTGAGCGACCACTCGAAGTGCTTCGAGCCAGTTTGTACCGGCAGTCTTTACATGCCATCCGTAACCGTTGGCTAAGCGAGCAATAATTGGATATGCTGATAGTTTATCTGATCCAGAGTGAACGCTTAGTTTATAACCGAATTTTTCAGCAATTGCTTCATGTTCAGCAAACTCTTTTTCAAAACGAGCAAGATCACCAATGTAATCAATCCCCTTTTGGAATTCACCGTAGAAACGCGGTGCCAATGTTTCTGGTGTAACATTTGCATCAGCTAGCTCGTTAGCAAAGAAATAGTGTTGTGCAGGAGTTGTTGAGACTGGTGTTTCATCAACTGAAATTTCAAAATCTAGTGCAAATGGTTTAACAAATTTTTCATTTACATATTCGGCAAACAATACCCCTTCGTTGAATACCAATACGGATTCTTTTAAATCACGATTTGTAAATTCAACAGTTTGTCCATTACCTAAGTCAAATTTCTTGTTTAGATATTTTTCCTCAAATCCATGACGAATCTCATCTGATAACTTATTGTATTCTGCATCCAAATCTTCATCAGAGTAATTCAAGAATTCTGTATGAGTCTTTTCCGTCAAATCTAAGGTAATCATTGTTGCACCAGAGCGAACGGCATAATCAATTTCATAAGCGTTCTTTACATGATCACCATCTGCGCCCCATCCATCCGTATATCCTTCTTCAAAAACAGACCAAGAAGCTGCTTGAATTACATCTGTGAACGTACGATTACTCAAAAGTAATTCACGAATTGATTGTTGAGCTAATACAGGAAAGATTCCCTTTCCTTTTAGTAACTTGAGATGTGCATTCGATGCATTTCCCAAACGATCTCCTAATCCTAAAGTATATTTGTGACCATGACGTGATGAAGGATTAATCCATGCAAAACGTTTTGCTAAAGCTTTGTTATTGAAGAAATTAAGTGGAGCCTTAATCAAAGCATAGTCATCATCGATTAGGCATTCATCTGCTTGAAAATCTTTGATAGCTCTTGCATCTTCATATACTACCAAGCTCTTATTTCTACCTTCACGGTAAATCAGGTAAACATTGCGACGATCAATCTGTACAGATGGTTTATAAATCCCACTATCTACATCAGCATTACGGTCTTCTATTAAAGTTTTTACATCTGTTAATAAATTTTTCAAATTCATTATTATTGCCTCTTTCTAAATTTATTTTATAAATTTCCATTTTCCCAATGACCATGATCTAAGTCGTTAGAAATTCTTGTAAATTTCTCATCGTCCAAACGGAATAGGAGTAACAGAATTATCCCTGCTAGTGCTAAACAAATTGCTGGATACAATGTCATTGCAATTTTAATACCATTTAGAGCTGCACTAGTTTGCGCGTGATTTGCTACATAACCAGTTATTGCTAGTAGCCCTGAGGAAACTAAGGCTGCAATTGATTGAGCGATTTTCCGTGAGAAATTGAATGCTGCATATGTAATACCCTCTTTACGAGTGCCTGTATGCCATTCACCATAATCGATTACGTTAGATACCATTGCCCATGTGATACCGTTTGGAATAGCTAGCGCAACGTAACCAATGGTGACAAATAAGATAAATGTATATAAATTCGTTGGTAATACAAAGTTAATAGCGTTAGCAACTGCTCCGATAAATAAGCTCACAATCGCTGTACGTTTTTGTCCAAAATGCTTCGTTAGTGCTGGCACCATAAACACACCCGCGACTGAACTTCCCATCATGATAAAGTTAATAATCGGTTGTAATCCAATATTTCCTAAATTATATTGAGCGTAAAAGACCATCATTTGGTTATTAGTATTCATAGCCGAGATAGTAAACAACGTCATTAAAATCAAGGCTCCTAAAGGTCCATTGGTAAATACAACTTTTAAGTAATCCTTCATCCCCTCTTTTTCACCATTAGCACGTTTAACATGAAGATTTTCACGTGTACCTAAGAAACAAACTAAGAATCCTAACACACCCGCGACTGCAAAGATGGCTGCAGAAATTGTGTAGCCGTGTAGCGGATGACCACCACTAGTAGCCGTCATCAGTGGGATGAATGCAACCCCAGCAATCAATTGCGCTGCTACTGATCCAATTTGACGAGTAGTCGACATGAAACTTCGATCTTCCAGATTACGGCTCATAACCGAAGCCAATGATCCGTACGGGTCATTGGTCATTGAGTAAAACACACCCCAAATCATGTACGTGATAAGAGCATACATAATCTTCTGGTTCATACTTAACCCAAGTGGCATTGTAAATGTTACAACTGTCATTATTGCTAGTAGAATAGCTGAGAGCATCATCACCGGCCTAAATTTACCATGCTTGCCCGCTTTACGATTATCTACTGCGGCTCCAACGATTGGATCCATAACAGCATCAAAAATTTTGGTGAAGGCAAAAATTGCCCCAACGATTCCCGCCGAAATTCCCGTACCATCAATCCAAAATTTAGTTAGATAAGCCTGACCTAAGTCAAACATAAATCCGTTACCCATATCACCAAATCCATATGCAATTTGTTGTGATTTAGGGATTCTCTTAGTTGAATCATTTAATAATACATCTGTTTTTTTAGAAACTTTTACTTCATTTGCATGCGTATTTTCCGCCATAAATTCACCCTCCGAAACAAGTTTTCCCAAAATGTTCACGAGAACATTTTAGGAAAATAAAGGTGGTCTGTGACACTCAAAAGAGTCTTAAACAGCCCCAGATGTTTGGACTCCTTCTACGTGTCATCATACACCTAAACAGAAAACGTTTTCAATGATTTTTCAAGAGAAACGCTAAACATTATTCAATTTAATAATATTTAGCGTTGTTCTCCCTGAATCACTAGAGTCTTAATCCTTTTAGCGCTTGTGCCAACATTTCACGATCTTCTCTGTTGTAGAATTTGAATTGGCTTGACTCTAACTTATTAAATTCCTCAATTAGCATATAAGCTGCTAAATAGCGCTTCAACCCATCTTTGCTTGCTCTAATATCATCTGGATTATCTAATTTAGAACCCCCAACTACTGCTAGCGCAAACTGGTTTGGATCAATCTTAATTTTCTTATCATTCATTTTTAAATTCCTCCACGTAATTTAATAATGTGTTATTTAACATTTTTTGTCAATTCACGGACAAGTGGAGTATCGCTAACCATATTTTTAACATCTGATACACATTTTTCCCCCATACCATGTAAACATTCATATGTATATGCGGATGTGTGCGGTGTAATCAAGAAATGTTCATCACTCAAGAATGGATGTGTAGCACGCACTGGCTCCACTTCCATCGTATCAGCTGCATAGCCACCAACTTTTCCAGCTTTTACTGCATCCAACATTGCTTCTTCGTCAATCAAGGCTCCTCGAGCATGATTTACAAAGAAAACACCCTTTTTAGCTTTATTTAAAGTTTCAGCATTGATCATGTGTTGATCGGTTGCATTTAATGACGCATTCAAAGAAATATAATCACAGTTTGCTAGTAATTCATCTAATTCTACCCGTTTGATATTAGGATGTTTTTCAAACCAGCCTTCTGGAGCATGAGGATCAGGATCGGTTACCATGACATCTTTCCCAAAGAAACTAAATAACTCTGCCACCCTACTACCAATGTTTCCGCAACCAATTACACCAAATTGTTTGTCAGAAAATTCATGTCCCATAAACTGAGCACGGTCTTCATAATGATCATCCTTAACTCTTTGAGCCGCAGCACCTGTTTGTCGTACAAGTGCCATCAAATTAGTTAAAGCATTCTCTGCAACCGCATTACGCTCTACCAATGGAGGAACAATTGTAACCTTTGTACCATGTTCCTTAGCAGCTTTCAAATCAATGTTGTTATAACCAATACCATGGCGTGAAATTAATAATAATTCATCTTTATTATCGAAGAAATCTTTTTTGAAGAATGGCGTTACGCTAGAAACAATAATATTATAACCGCGTAGTTTTTCAGCCAATTCAGAACCAGGTATATTAGGGTCCACCATAAAACGATCTACCGTTCCGATTTCTTCTAATTCTTGCCAATGCTCTTTAAAAACTTGTCCAAAACTACTAGAATTAACAACTGCTATTTTGTATTCTGTCATTACCTTTTCCACACTTTCTTAAAAGAATAGTTTTTTATTGCAAAGCCTTATGCAATGTTGATTTAATAGCACCTTTACCAGTTAACATACTCTTAAAGTCAGCTTCAATTTTCTCTGCTAAGCCAACTTGGTATAAATCAACTCCGAATATATCTACGTTGGATAATATTTTTATTACTTTATCGTGAATGCCATCAGCATTTCCAAAACTTATATCTTTAACTTGTTCGTGTAGCTCGTTGAATAACGGGTCTGGACTTGGTTGGAATTCTTCTCCACTATCATCGATTGCCATTAAATAACGTAACCAAGCTGCAATTACCAATGGAATAAACTTTAAATTCTTAGGATCAAGTGCTGGTGTTTGAACATAATGTTTAATAGTAACCCCGTAACGAATTGCTAATTTTTGTGAAGTATCCGTCGCAATCCGTTGAGGTGTATCTGGAATGTATGGATTTGGTAAACGTTTAGTTACTAATTCATCAATAAATTCTTTCGGATTAATCACCTCAGGATCTTTAACCACCGGCAATCCTTCTGTATATCCGATTTTCTTAATCAAACCTACTAGATCTTCATCTTCCATTTCTGAAGCAATTGATTTAAACCCTAGCACTGATCCAAATATTGCCAATGCAGTATGTAAAGGATTCAAACAAGTAGTAACTTTCATTTCATCAGCAGCATTTACCGTATCTCGGCTTGCCATAATTACGCCGGCTTTTTCAAATTTAGGACGTCCATTCGGAAAACTATCCTCAACAACTAGATAATGTGCCTCTTCGGTATTAGTAAATGCAGCAATATTAGTATGCTGCGGTGTGTGTAATATATCTGCATCTTCAAATCCATCCTCACTTAAATCATTTGAAATCTTATCGGATGGGTTAGGAGTAATACGATCAATCATTGATAATGGGAAGGAAATTTTATCCTTATCCGACAAATAGTTGATAAAACTTTCATCAACAAAGCCATTATTTTTCCAAGCATTAGCTATTTCTAACACCGTTGACTTTAATCGATCTCCGTTTTGTGAAAAATTATCTGTACTCAGTAAAGTCAATGGCTTGACATTAGTTTCGTAGCGTGTAAGGAGGAGGCTCACCAAAGTTGTCATGTTATTTTTAGGATATTTAGGACCATTTTCTAAATCTTCTGCCACAACTGGGAAGTATTCACCAGCGCCATTTTTTAGATTATATCCTTTCTCTGTAATTGAAAAAGAAACGACTTGTAAACTATCCGCTGCAAAAATTTCTTTTAGCCGTTCGAAACCCTTTTGGCCTGCATCAGTTGGACCAGCAAAGATTGCTTCTCCGACTGAAGCAAACAATTCACGTTCTTGTGTACCGTCCGCTTTCGTAATAACGCGTACCACGCGATTATTATATTTATCATATACATCAGGGATGACTGCTTGATCATAAGTTTCTACAACAGTTACGCCCGTTTCCATTTTTTTATCATTGATTAACTTATTAGCAATTGCTGCGTGAAAAGCACGAAATAAATTTCCACCACCAAAATGAACCCAACGAGGCGATTCCTTCGTTTTTTTAATAATAGTATCTTGTTCATACATTGGTACTTTTATACCTAACTCAGCAAAATAATTACCATTAGTTAGATAATCATCAGTAATTTTAACCATAACTCTCAAACCCTCCATTACGTATTTATTGATAATTGATAATCGACAACTGATATACTAGTATCGTTGAATACGCTTTCATTTTATCACATAAAAAAAAGCTGTCAATAGCAGATTATTCCTTATTTTAGCTTAAATTTTAACTAGAAATTTTTTCGATTACCCTGTATATTAATGTTAAATAACCCTTAATGCCTATAAACTGATATACCTGTATTGCATTTTAATCAAAAAAATATGGAGAAAAATCATGACTTCTAAAGAACTTAATGCAGATTTAACCCAGGGTAAACCTTTCATTAAAATTCTTATTTTTTCTATGCCTTTAATTGGGGGAAGTATTTTCCAACAATTATATAACTTTATCGATACAATAATTGTCTCTCGATTTCTTGGAATTGATGCATTAGCAGCAATTGGAGCTTATTACCCTTTAAGCTTTTTAGTTTTGGGTTTTATTCAAGGCTCTTGTATAGGTTTTAGCATTCCGTTATCGCAAGATTTTGGTGCTAAAAACCATGACGCTATAAAAAAAGACTTATTTAATGGCTCACTAATTTGTTTAGTATTAACTCTTACAATTACTCCCCTAATGATTATGGTGGCTGGTTATCTGTTAGAAATTTTGAATACACCTCAAGAAATCATGTCTATCGCAACAAATTTTACTATGATTTCTTTTTGCGGAATTCCATCCAATATTCTATATAATTATTCTTCGAGTATCCTACGAGCTCAAGGTGATTCTAAACATCCTTTTTTCTTCTTAATTCTATCTTTAGCTATAAACATTGTTTTAGCTTTAATTTTTATTTTATTCTTCAATCTTGGACTAAATAGTATTGCTATTGCCACTGTTATTAGTGAATTTTTCGCTGGTATTTTAAATATTGTGTATTACATTAAACATCCTTCGTTTGTTAAAATTTCACTTTCTCGTAATTTTTTTAATTTTCAAATTTTTACGCATATTTGTATCATAGGTTTTCCAATGGGAGTGGAGTACTCTATTTCTGCGCTGGGGGCCATTGTTATGCAAAATGCTATCAATTCATTAGGTATCTATGCCGTTGCAGCACAATCCGCTGGTGATAAAATTCGTCAATTATTCACACTTCCTATGGAAAGTGTAGGGGCAGCCGTTGCTACATATATGGCACAAAATTATGGTTCTAAACAATCAGCTAGATTAAAAAATGGTATCAAAGCAAGTTTAACTATCCAAATTATTTGGTCCCTTTTTTCCTTTATACTTATTTTATTTTTAAAAAAACCGATTATTAACCTAGTTTTAGGTGTTAGTAAGGGACCAGTATTTTCAATGACTCATCAATATCTAACCATTGTAAGCTATTTCTTTATTATTCACGGAAGTCTTATGATATTCAGAAACACCCTACAAGGATTAGGACATAGTATGTATGCTGTTATTTCTGGAGTTGGTGAATTAATCGGAAGGTCCATTGGTGGATATTTAGCAATTACATCACTCAGTTATACTATGATCTGTTACTCTAATCAATTGGCTTGGATTGTATCTTTAAGTTACTGTGTAATCGCTTTGAGTTTTGTATCAAAAAAAGACACTTTACTATATTAGTTTAGAAAGACGTTACAACAGAAACGTAAAAGGGTAATAAAAAGTTAGACAAAATATATTTAATTTTATACGATGGATTATTCTCGAAATTCATCGGAAGTCAAGCCTTTCTACAGAAATTCTTTGGTTGTCGTGCCACTAACATATTCGGCGACACTTTAATTTAAATCCGCATGTTCACTAACAACGATTGTTATTAGTTCATGACTGGCTCCATCCATAATGATCGTAAATTTAGTTAGAGTTTCTAAAAATATTTCTAACATAGTTTTTACTTTTGGCGTGCTTCTCTGGTTTAATGCTTCAATAAAGGAATTAAACGAACTGGTTAAGCAAATTTAGTTCAGACGGTACACATACTTATCATCGCTAATTTTTGGAGAGTATTTTATACGATGCTTATCCTAACTTAATGTTCACAAACTAATCCACCTTAAATATTTTAGTATATTTTGGCATAAGAAACCCCAGAATTATTAGATTTACTTTCTAAATAATGGCTCTACAATAACTAGTGTCGATGGATAATAAAAATTGTCTATCGACACTTTTTTACGCAAAAAAGGACATCTCCTCATCCTTAGTGCTACAATCATGTCGACTAAAACCCAATTGAAAGCAGATGATAATATATTCTGTACTGTCTTTATACAAGATAATGTCCTTAAAACTGATACCGAAAATAGAAATATTATTTATCACTTCGAACGATACTATAGCTTATCCAGTCGTAAGACTGTTAAATCGTGTAACCACTCAAGTTAAAATCGCTACTATGCATCAATCTCAATGGAACTCTAGAGAATATCGCCTTTTAAAATACTATTGGAGTTTATATTTAAAACCATTCAATCAGATAGAGTCGAAAAATCCTACTTAGAAATCACATTTAAAGGATTGTTTAACCTCTAAACAAGTTGTTTCCGAAGATATTAGTGCTAATTCGGATTTTTCTGAAGTCTACTTTGTTGTTCAATCCATTGCTGATACCATTCGGTATCAAAACAAAGAAAGATTGTTACAACTACTTAAAACCAAAACTACTAATCCATCGCACACTTACGTATATAGAAACTGAAAACACTTAAGAGATTATATATATCAAATTTATATTTAAAGCTAAAAAAGAAAACCAATTCGTAAATGAATTGATTTTCTTCATCAACACTTGTTGACTTAGGGCCTAAATAATTAGGGAGTATTTCGTAAAAATACGGAATTTCTTTTATTTATTAAATTGAAATCAAATCTTTCACATGAAAATTAACTCCAACTTGATAAATATTTTGTTTTGGATTTGCATAACGGATTAAGGCTCTTCGTTTCTCTCCGTCAAAATACCATCCTGAATTAGTATCTTTAAATTTTTCATAACTAAGATATCTATCCAATTCTTCCTGTTCAATTCTCACTGTCAAAGGTGCTATCTTTGAACAATAAACTTCTAATTCAATAGTTTTAACTTTAGTTTGATAACTTCCTTCACGTTGTACATTAATATTTACTCCATCTGAATCGGGTTTAACTCGAACTTTGGTCTCCAAAAATTCTCCTTTTTTATAGTCATTGGACACCCCATCATCTTCATAAATTGTAAACGAAGTTTCCGTACTTGGCTCAATCATCAATTCAAGTTTATTAATTAAATCATTATGAACGTTATTAAGCTCTTTACTCTGTGGAACGATACTGCCACATCTTAAAAACATCGGAATACTAGATAAATCAACAGGTATTTCAATTGTTTGACCACCATCGTAGTATTTCGAAGTTTTCATATCAAACCATTTCGTGCCCTCAGGTAGATATATTTGTTTTTGAACTTGATCTCGTTCAAGGACATTGGCTATTAATAATGATGGTCCTAACATGAACTCAAAACTTTCCTCCGCAACGGCTGGATCATTTTGAAATTCGTAGACAAGTGGACGCATAATCGGTTCACCCTTAGTAGCTGCAATGTGTAAAAGAGAATAAAAATAAGGAATTAACGAATATCTGAGTTTAATTGCATCTCTAATATATTTAGTATAGTTCGGATATGTCCAAGGTTCAGTAACTGTATTATCGGTATTACATGAATGAATTGAAAATCTAGGCTGAAAAATCCCATTTTGTACCCAACGGACAAATAGTTCAGGTTCTGGTAGTGGCCCATCGAACCCACCAATATCGCAACCTTGATTTGCCACACCAGATAATCCCATGCCTAAGATAGTTGGAACATTATACTTTAAGTTCGTCCAACTTGTATAATTATCTCCTGCCCAAGTTTGTGCGTACCTTTGTATACCAGCAAAGCCCGCTCTATTCACTAAATATGGCCTTTTTTCAGGCATAGCTTCGTTAATTGCATCTTTAGCAGCCTTTGCCATCATCGTCGACATAACAGGCTTCAATTCACCAATGGTTTTGCCTTGACCCTCAGCGTCTACTCTAGCATTATCATCATTAATCTCATATTCATTATTATCATTCCAGATTGAACTTATTCCATTCGAAATTAAGGACCTCTTCATATATTTTTTCCAAGTCTCTCTACCTTTCGGGCTTGTAAAATCAACAAAGTGAGCTGCACCTCCCCAATATTGATCAACTTGATCATCATCGTTATTTTGGTTTCTGACATATGCTTTGTTTTGCTCAAAATCTTTCTTAAAAGGATGTGTCAATAACATTCCTGGCTTAATATTCGGAGCTAACAAAACTCCTTTTTTTTCTAGTTCCTCAACAAATTTTTGGGGATTTGAAAATCGCTTTTTGTTCCAATTGAATACATATCTCTTACCGTCTTTTCCTGAAGTGTATCCTGAAGATAGAAAGAATCCATCACAAGGAATATCATTCTTTTTGCATGTATCAACGAAATCTAAAATAGCCTTATCCGCATCTTTTTCTAGTTCTGTATAGAACATTGTAGAGCCCATATATCCAAATGAAGACATTGGCATCATTGCAGATTTTCCAGTCAAATCCGTATAATGTTCTACTACATCTTTAATAGTTGGTCCGCCAATAAAAAATACATCAAGGTCTCCACCATCACACTGAAAATAGCTATATCTTAACCAATAATTACTATGTTCACAATCCATATCAAAAACTGAATCATGTGCTGTATTATAGAATAAACCAGTTGCAATATTATTTTCAGTGTTAAAATTAATGTAGAACGGAATCATTTTATATAGAGGGTCTGATTTTTTGGCATTCCATCCTAATGAATCTGTATTATGCATCCGCATACGTCGTTTGAATTTATTTAATTCCCCAGATTTTTCTCCGAATCCATAAAATTTATTCGTATCTCCCATCGTACTGTAATGGTATTCCCGTCCATTATCATCCATAACAAAAGAACGTCGTGGCAGATCCTTATGTACTACGTTTCCATATTTATCTACAATCTCAAAATAAAATGGTGCTTTATAGATATGTAGTGCATATTTCCCATTTTGTACTGTATATTTATCTTCTTTCTCTACCATTTGAATTTGTATTGGAGTAACTTTTTTTCTTTCGTTCGCTAATAATTCGTCAGTTGTATCTTCCCAAGCTGTCTTAACTAATGCGTAAGATTGTTCGGGTTTAAATTCATCATCAAACGTTCCGCGAATCCGAATAATATTTTCATCTAAAAGATATACCCTAAAGTTAGCTCCATCGGTCTTAATATCTAAATAATCGTCATTATTTTTAATATTCAATAAATTTCGGCTTGTTTTCATCTAAAGTCACACCATTCCTTTTTTAACTTTGTAAAAGAAAATATTTATCCAACAAGTGATATATTAGATACATCAGTATGTAATCACTTTAATATGTTATGTAAACGCTGTCAATAAGTAAAAAATTACTTTTTAACTTTATCTGTGTAACATTATTCCACAATGTTGTATTTTTTTATGTGATATTAATTTTCCATTGAAAACGCTTTCTTTAAGTGATATTATTTTGCTGTACTGATATATCAGATTAAAAATTAAAGGAGCGTGACACTTTTGGATAAAACACAAAAAACCATTACCTTAAATACTAAACCTTTTAATATTAAGGATAAGGTCGGTTATATGTTTGGCGACATTGGAAATAATTTCTCTTTCAACGTTGTTAACTCATTTTTGATGATTTTTTATACAAACGTACTTGGATTAACAGGGGCCCAGATTGGAATATTATTTCTCATAGCACGTTTTGTAGATGCATTCGCAGATATTACCGTGGGTCGACTTGTAGATAACAGTAAACTTCACAAATCAGGTCGTTTTAAACCTTGGATGAGTCGTATGCAATACCCATTATTAATTTTTCTAGTGCTATTATTCGTGCCAATTGTACAAACTTGGGCTCTTCCAGTTCGATTACTCTGGGTATTCATTACTTATCTCGGATGGGGAATCTTCTACTCTACCGTTAATATTCCATACGGATCGATGGCTTCCGCGATTAGTAGTGATCCTAATGATAAAACTTCTCTATCTACATTCCGTGCCCTCGGTTCGGCTTTAGGTAGTGCCATTACAAGTTACATTATTCCATTATTTATTTACATCGGAGCAACACAAAAAATTTCAGGAACTCGTTTTTTCTGGGTTGTAGCAGCTTGTGCAGTGCTAGGATGGGTGTGCTATGAATTAACCATTCACTTAACAACTGAACGTGTTAGGACCGAAAAAAGTGAAAAAGTCCCTTTGGGTCGTTTAGTTAAGGGTCTATTTGAAAATAAGGCGTTAGTTGTTTTAGTTTTAGTTGATATCATGGTTGTTATTAATCAAAATCTTTCGGGAACTATGATTTCATATCTATTCAACGATTATTTTAAAAACAAGAGTGCTATGGCTGTTGCTTTAATTTTTAATTTTGCTACTGTCATCTTACTCGCCCCATTTGGTCACTATCTCACTAAAAAATTTGGACGCAAGGAAACGTCAATTGTTGCTTTACTTTTTGGAGCTTTGATGTATGGTACTTTATTAGTAGTACATACTCAAAGTGTTGCTTTTTACTTAGTAATGCTTTTCTTTGGTTCTTTAGGTGCCGGTATGTTCAATTTAATGGTTTGGGCATTCATTACTGATGTTATTGATAATCACGAAGTACTCACTGGTGTCCGTGAAGATGGAATTGTTTATGGAGTAAATTCATTTGCACGAAAAGTTGCTCAAGCTATCGCTGGTGGATTTGGTGGTTTTATGCTTACTTTCATTGGATACCAATCATCTACAGGTGGCGGAGTCATTCAGAATGACGCTGTTATTCACCGTATTTATAACTTAGCAACCGGTATTCCAACTTTCTGTTTAGCTTTTGCTGCTTTATTGCTTCTATTCTTCTATCCACTTAGCAAAAAACGCGTTACTGAAAATGCTACTAAACTTGCAAAGTTACATGAAAATAATATTCAATAATAAAATTATTTACTAATTAAAAATTAGCTTATTCACTAAAAAAGAGGATTGAACAGTATTCTAAAATCGTTCAGTCCTCTTTTTAACTATCCAATTCCTAGCAACTAATATAGTTATAACCTGTTAATATTACTTTCCACTAAGCATCTAATTTTCTTATAGCTTCTGCAGAAGTTCTAGTTGAGCTTTCTACAGAAATCATGCCAAGCGTCTTATTTTTTAGAAGTAGTGGCTAGTAACCATTCTTAATTGATTCTTTTATCTTAAGACCAAGATTAATCATGTATTTGATTTCCTCTTGTGTATATGTATTAGTGTCAATAAAATCTCTTTTTGTATTCATAACTGGTACTCCCTTTCGTTTTGCTTTACTTTGTTTACATGCTTATCACAAATTAATTACAAATGCAAATAAAACATTTTTAAATGCCTTGCGACAGGGTTCTAACCTATGTAACACGTGTCATTTCATGAAACATGTTTCATTTCACATAAAAAAGCCTTCTCCACTAATTTGGAGAAAGCCTTTATAAATACCCTCTAGAGATTATTTCGTCTATATTCCATTAATCCATGACTGATTTCTGCAATTTGACCATACACTCGTTTATACAATCGATACATCTTTTCATATTTTTCAACATTACCACTATTAGGCACATATTCTTGATCATATGACACAAATTTTTGGGCACAATCGTTCAATGAATCGAACCAACCGACTCCCACAGCGGCAATCATTGCCGCTCCTAAGCCGGGCCCTTGTTCATTCTTTAAAGTAACCACTTTTTTATTGAAAACATCGGCTTGAATTTGGAGCCATAGTGGACTCTTAGCGCCTCCTCCGATTGATACTACCGTATCAAAATCACTACCCTTTTCGGCAAAGATTCGCATAATATCTTTGAACGAGAAGACAATTCCCTCTAATACAGCCCGGGTAAAGTCTGCCTTATTATGGGTTCCATCAATTCCAATGAAACTACCGCGCGCGTCACCATCAGGGTATGGAGTCCGTTCGCCAACAATATATGGCGTAAATAACAAACCATTAGCACCGACGGTGGAATCGCCTGCGGCGTTTACAAATTCTGTGAAATCTTGATCGGCACTAAAAGTCTTCTTAAACCAACTCAGACTGTAGCCCGCCGCTAAGGTCACTCCCATCGTATAAAATTTATTTGGAATAGCGTGGTTAAAGAAATGTAATGCTCCCTTATAATCGACATCGGCATTATCTTCATACTTCAATACTACTCCGGAAGTTCCAATTGAAGATAGGACTTGATTAGAACTTAAGATTCCGGCTCCAATCGCTCCTGCCGCATTATCAGCGGCTCCGCCGTAGATCTTAGTCGTCGTCTTCAATCCGGAGAACTTCGCATACGTATCTCCAATCGTACCAGCGAATCCAATGGATTCAATTAATGGCGGGAAGATTGTTTGAGGCAAATCGAAGGCGTCCGCAATCTTCGTACTCCAAGTTTTGTTTTCTTCATCTAACATTACGGTTCCTGCCGCGTCCGAATATTCCATCGCGATTTTCCCGGTCATCCGATATCTTAGATAATCCTTGGGCAATAAGAATACTGATACATTATTAAAGAGTTCTGGTTCATTTTCTTTTACCCATAAAAGTTTAGGCAAAGTAAATCCTTCTAGTGGAACATTACGAGTGATATCAATAAAATCTTGTCCCATTGTATCTAGAATTTCTTTGCATTGTTCCGTTGTTCGGGTATCATTCCACAAAATAGCTGGGCGTAAAACTTGATTATGGTCATCTAATAGAACCAGTCCATGCATTTGTCCAGAATAGCTAATCCCAGTAATTTCATCCGGTTTGATACCATCCACTTTAATCAACCGGTCGATAGCCGCAGTTGTTCCGGTTACCCAATCCTCCGGATTTTGTTCACTATAACCTGGTTCGGGCTGATTCAAACTGTAGGCTTCACTTTGTTGGGCGACAATTTTTCCTTCACGGCTTACGGCTGAAACCTTAACCGCACTTGTTCCTAAATCTACTCCTAATACAACTTCCATGTCATTCACCTCTTCAAAATAAAAAGGTGGCAATTCGCCACCTTTTCGCTTATTTGCCTAATACGGTAAAAATATAATTATTTAATGTTGATTTCAATTGTTCTAAGTGACCAGATTTTGTTGCGGCAATCAATTCTGATTGAGGCTTATCGATCACATAATCTTCAAGTTCTTTGAAGGTTACCTTATCATTTTCAAAGTCGGCACCGATACCAGACTTGAATGAGCTGTAGCGATCTTCAATTACTGAATCAAATACACGATCTTCAAGTAATTTAGCAGCTACTCTCAATCCAGCAGCATAAGTATCCATACCTGCAGTATGAGCTAAGAAGAGGTCTTCCATAGTGAATGATTGACGTCTTGGTTTAGCATCAAAGTTTAAACCACCAGTAGCTAGGCCACCATTCTTAAGCATCTCATACATAACAAGGGTTGCTTCATAAATATCATTAGGGAATTCATCAATATCCCAACCAATCAACTTGTCACCCATGTTGGCATCAAGCGAACCAAGTAAGCCAGCGTCACGAGCCACACGAACTTCATGTTCGTAAGTGTGGCCTGCAAGATAAGCATGGTTACCCTCAAGGTTTAACTTAAAGTCTTTTTCTAGACCGTAGGTCTTAAGGAAGGCAATTGTTGTTGCCGTATCTGTATCATATTGATGTGATGTTGGTTCCTTTGGTTTTGGTTCAAGCAGGAATTGTCCTGTGTAACCAATTTCGTTAGCATAATCCTTAGCCATGTGGAAGAATTTAGCAATGTGTTCTTGTTCAAGTTTCATATCAGTATTGAGTAATGATTCGTAACCTTCACGACCACCCCAAAAAACATAGTTCATGGAATTTACCCGTTTAGCAATTTCCAAAGAATGTTTGATTTGAGCAGCTGAGTAAGCAACGATATCAGCAAAAGGTGCTGTAGCACCACCCGCAACGAAACGAGGGTTAGTAAAGAGACTTGATGTGTTCCAAAGCACTTTCTTACCAGTTTCTTGCATCTTTTCAACAATTTTGTCGACTACTTTGTCTAAATTAGCATTAGTTTCACGTAAAGTATTGCCTTCTGGAGCTAAATCACGATCATGGAATGCGAAATATTCAACGTTCATCTTGTCCAAAAATTCAAACATGTAATCTACTTTAGCCAAAGCTTGTTCCATTGGATCTTCAAATTTGTCCCATGGACGTTGAGCTGTACCATCTCCGAATGGATCAACTAAACGTTGGTCCATTGTGTGCCAGTAAGCAACGGAGAATTTCAACCATTCGCTCATCTTCTTGCCTTGGATAAGTCCGTCTGGGTTGTAGTAGTGAAAACCATCTCCAGCCTTTAGACCTTTTTGGTTACCAATATATTCCATCTTGTTAAAATCGTAATATTCACTCATTATAAAAACCTCTTCTATTTTTTGTATTGTAATTTAAGTTTCGAAACACCTAAAATAGTTCGAATCATTTGGGCACAGCCGCCATAAAGACTTGCATTTTTAACGTTCTCACTTAAAACAATCGGTGTATTTCTAACCGAAACATGTGCAAAACCATTACTTATTCGTTCTAAAATTTCTGGAAATTCTTTGAAAATGTATGCATTAACAACTAACACGTCCGGATCAAATGACACAATTACGTTATTAATTATCTTTGCAACATTATTCTCAAACTCTTTTAAAATTTCTAACGTTTCTTGATCTTTATCATCAAACATTTGTCGAACTAGTTGCCAATTTATATATTCCAATTTTTTAGCATTTTTAATCCGCGCTAAAATTACTTGGGGAGAACAAACGTCTTCAATTTTGTTGCTTTTCTCAAGTGACTGATTTTCGCTTTCAAAAGCAACCGTTTGACCAATCTCGCCTGCTTCACCTTTTCGTCCTCGATACAATTCGCCATCAATAATTATTCCTGCACCAATACCTTTATGCATACTAATGCTGACTGCATTCTGAATTTCATTTACGCTATAATCGCGCTCAAAAGTGGCTGTCAAATTAGCCTCATTTTCTAAAATTACTGGTATATCAAATTTTTTTGACAACGTATCAGCCAAATCAATTTGTTTCATATTCCAAAAAAGAGAATAAATAACTTGATTTTTATGAACGATTCCATGGATCGATACTAAAAGTCCTAGCAATCGTTCTTTATGCATTTCTTGAAATTCAGCCAATATTTCATATATTTTTTCAATGGCTGTGCTTATATCGTCATTTTCAAAAATTATGTGTCTACTATCTAATTTTTGACCATTAATTGACATAGAAAGCACTGATAATTCTTGATATCCAAGATCGATGCAAACCACATATCCATATTTCGAATTAATCCGTAACAACTCTGGCTTTCTTCCACCTTGTTGTGTGCTATCTCCAGATCCCGCTTCAACAACCAATCTACTTGAAATAAATTTATTAATTATTTGTGACACAGTCACTTTGTTTAGGCTAACATCCCTAGCTACCTGGCTTTTTGAAATCGGACCTTCGGTAAAAATTCTCTGTAAAACTGATTTTTCGTTTGCTGATCTCATCGTTTCTTTATGAATTACCATGTTGCTCTCCCTAATTACTTATATTATTCTTCTTCGTTTTCTTTTTGATGTTTTGCTGCAAGATCTGCTTGCATCTTATCTTCAACACCATCTACCTTGTAGAATAACAAAGCAATTGCTGATAGTCCAAAACCAATAATTGGAACCCAAATGTAATTTTGTTCAATAGCTCTTAAGGCTGTTGCTGTTTGTGTAGCATTAGCTACATAACCACCTGCACTCAAAATCATACCAGTTACTGCACCACCAATACCCATTCCAAGTTTAGCAGAGAAGCTAGAGAATGAAGTAACGATACCTTCGGCACGAACACCATTCTTCCATTCACCATAATCCACTGAGTCAGCTAACATAACAGCAATTAATCCTGAAACAAAACCAGTTCCTAGATATCCAACCAAGGTTGCAACAATAATGATTGCTACACTTAATTGACTTGCACCTATACTCAAAATTAATTGACCAACAATTGCTAAGAGCATTCCCATTAACATGGTATTTCTCTTACCAATTTTTTTAGCTACCGCTGGTGTAATAACAACTGCCAACAATGCCACAATTTGTAAACCTAATACCAATGAAGCTAATCCGGCGTTATGCATGTTGTATTTGAAGAAATAAACAGTAACTTGACTCTTGGTTTGCATTCCAAGCCAGTAAATAAAATTGATAAAAATGACAATTGCCCAAGGCCAATTTTTCTTGAGCGCTTTCAAAGATTGTTTAACTGGAATGGATTTTCTTGAACTCTTAGTTTGAATACGTTCTCTTGTATTAGCAAAAGTTATTAATAATAAAATTGCAGAGATAATAGCCAAAATTAATACACTAATAAAGAAACCTTTTTGTTGATTGCCACCACCAAAGAAGTTAACCATTGGTAATGCTGCAACTGTAACAATGGTTGCGCCTGCTGTACCAAAGAATTGACGAATTGTACTTAGAGTTACACGTTCATCAGTATCATTTGTTAAACTAGGCAAAATTGAAGTAATTGGAATATTTACAGCTGAATACAAAACATCTACTCCAATATATGTGATGTATGCCCAAACAACCTTTCCACCCATGCTTAGATTAGGTGTTGTGAAACACAATACACAGAAAATTGCGAATGGGATAGCAAACCATAGGAAGAATGGACGACTCTTACCCCATCTTGTATGGGTATGATCAATTAATAATCCCCAAACTGGACCATCAATAGCATCCACAATACGAGCCACCAAGAATAACGTTCCTACTGCAGCTGCTGTAATCCCGAAAACATCTGTATAGAAGAACATTAAGTATGTTCCAATCATTTGGAATGACAAGTTACATGCAAAATCACTCACAGCATAACTAATACGTTCTTTCCATGAAACTAAATTATGTGTATGTACTGGTTCTTTTTGTGGTATTTCCATAATATTAGCACCCTTTTCCTAATTTTTTATTATGATACAAAAGGTTTGTTAGTTCTATTTACAAACAACATTATACATGCTTAGATATTTTTGTAAAGCGTTTTCAAAAAATAATAAAAGCGTTGACATTAAAAGTGTATTCGCTTACAATTTGTTTTTGAAAAGGTTTGTTAGTTTTGCTTATTAATTGATTTATCTATTAATTCAAGGAGGCTCATTAGTAATATGAAATTTACAAATGGTTATTGGTTAGATAAAGAAGGCTTCGAAGTAAATAATCCGAAACAAGTATATAGTTACGATATTCATGACGATAATGTACAAGTATTTGCTCCTTATAAGAAGATTAACGAACGTGGTGATACTTTAAATCTTGGTATGACTACTATTGACGTTACATCACCTATTAAAAATGTAATTGGTGTTAAATTAACTCACTTTGATCAACTTCAAAAAGGACCTAGTTTTGGTCTAAACGATCAACACGTTAATTTAGAAACATCTACAGAAGACAACCAACTTAAGATCCAATCTGGTGACTTATCTGCTGTATTTCCTGTAGATGGTAGTGATTTTAAAATCGAATTTAAAGCTAATGGTAAAGTTATCACTAAATCTGAACCCAATGCTGAAGGTGAAATCACCGAAACTGCTACTAAGAAACATTACATGCGTGAACAGCTATCAATCGGTATTGACGAATTAGTTTATGGACTTGGTGAACGTTTCACTTCATTCGTAAAGAATGGTCAAAGCGTTGATATTACTCAAAAAGATGGTGGAACTGGTAGCGAACAAGCTTACAAGAATATTCCATTCTACATCACTAACAAAGGCTACGGTGTATTTGTTAACCAACCTGAAACTGTTTCATTTGAAGTAGCTTCAGAAAATACTTCACGCGTTCAATTTAGTATCGAAGGTGAATCACTTGAATACTTTGTGATTTACGGCCCTACTCCAAAGAAAATTCTTGAAAACTACACATCATTAACTGGTAAACCAGCTCTTCCACCAGCATGGTCATTTGGTTTATGGCTTTCAACTTCCTTCACTACTGATTACAGTGAAGAAACTGTTATGAAATTTATTGATGGAATGAAAGAACGTAACATTCCACTTGATGTATTCCACTTTGACTGTTTCTGGATGAAGGGCTTTGAATGGACAAGTTTTGAATGGGACAAAGATTCTTTCCCAGATCCAAAGGGTCTAATTTCAAGAATTCACGATAAAGGTCTCAAAGTTTGTGTTTGGTTAAACTCATACATCAGTCAAAAATCGCGTTTATTCAAAATTGGTAAAGAAAAAGGTTACTTCATTAAACATAGCGATGGTAACGTTTGGCAATGGGATTTATGGCAAGCTGGTCAAGGCATCGTTGATTTTACTAACCCAGAAGCGACTGAGTGGTATAAAGATTACCTCCGCGAATTGATGGATATGGGTGTGGATGCATTCAAGACTGACTTTGGTGAACGAATTCCAGTTGAAGATGCTGTTTACTTTGATGGCTCCGATCCAAAACGCATGCACAACTACTACACTTACTTATACAACAAAGCGGTCTTCGATGTATTGTTGGAAAAGAAAGGCGAAGGCGAAGCTGCTGTATTTGCTCGTTCAGCTACAGTAGGTTCACAAAAATTCCCTGTTCACTGGGGTGGCGATAACTTATCACGTTATACTTCAATGGCTGATTCACTTCGCGGTGGATTATCATTCCTCCTTTCAGGATTTGGTTTCTGGAGTCACGATATTGGTGGTTTTGAAGATAACGCTTCAGCTGATATTTACAAGCGCTGGACTCAATTTGGTCTTCTTTCTTCTCACAGTCGTTACCACGGTAATATCGAATATCGTGTTCCATGGAACTACGATGAAGAAGCTGTTGACGTAACACGTAAATTTGTTAAAAACAAGTTAACTCTAATGCCATATCTCTATGATGAAGCTGTCCGTACTCATGAAACTGGTGTGCCATTGATGCGTCCAATGTTCCTTGAATTTGGCGAAGATCAAAACAGTTATCATTTGGATACTCAATACATGCTCGGCTCTAACTTGTTAGTTGCTCCTATTTTCAACGAAGAAGGCACTGTTAAGTACTATATTCCAGGTGGTAAATGGACTAACATCTTAACTAATAAAGTGTATGATGTTAATAGTAATGGTGAATGGATTACTGAAGAATACGACTATTTGAACCTTCCATTGTTAGCTCGTGAAAATAGTATCTTACTAACTAACCCTGATGCTGAACACGCTGATTACAATTATGCAGCTGCTCCTGAACTTCACTTATATCAAATGACCGAAGGAACTCATTCACAACGTGTTGTTGATAATAAGGGAAATGTACTTGGAGAAATTACCGTTGATGTTAACGGAGGTAATTTAACCGTTGATACTACAGTTCTTTCAGCTCAACCAAAACTTTTTGTTCATGTAGGAACAGAAGTTAAAGAATTCGATTTGAAAGACAGTAAAGAAACTGTTAGCTTATAATATTTAAAAACAAAAAACGTCCTTGATGTATTTCTCTACATCAAGGACGTTTTTTGTAATTAAATTTCGCTATAGTAGCTTAGGTAATAAGGCCAATATTATCAATTATAAAAATTATATGCCGCACCAACTAAATTAGCATCATTATGTAACTCTGCAGCCTTTACTTGAGGAGTAATTGGAATATCGCGAAGATTTATCATAAGGTTTTGAAGAGTTTGATTCAATCCTTTAATAAAATTAGTATTAGCAGAAACTCCACCACCAATAATGATTGCCTCTGGATCTATTCCGAACTGAATATTATAAATGACATGCGCAAGATTATCGTACATCTTTTGTACCTCTTTCACGGCATTTTTGTCACCCTTATAAGCAAGTTCTAAAACTTCTCGCCCGGATAAATTATTATCATATTTGTCATTATAATTTTGACCGAGATGCACAGCCGTTCCAACTTTACTAAGCTGTTGATTTTCTAACGCTAACATCATACCAAATTCACCACCGTAAAGATGGCTTCCGTGAACGATTTGACGATTTATTACAACCGCACCACCTACGCCAGTACCAATAACTACAAATAGTACGTTATTCATGTCTTTAGCTGTACCAATTGATACTTCAGCTAAAGCCGCACAGTTAGCATCATTTTCCATTGTTATTTTAGTTTCTAATCGTGCCTCTAGTTCTTTTTGGATTGGAAAGTTATGAATATATGGAATGGCGCTAATACCACCAATCACCCCCGTGCGCTGGTCTACTGCACCTGGGATACTCATTCCAATTCCATCGACATCCTTAAAGCTATCTTTAATTTGTTGAAGAACTTGATAAAAATCTTCAATATTATCAGGTGTTGCAATACTTCCTTTGTCACTTAATTGCTTGGTATTTTCATCCCACAGGCCATATTTTATTGATGTTCCACCTACATCGATTGATACTAATTTTTGCATGATTTATCCTCCAAATCATTCTTCTCTGCTAATTAACACCAATATAACCACATATTAGCACTCTTTCAAGCGTAAATTAAAAATAAGTTATTTATACAAAGTTAGTTTTGCAAACGCTTTCTTTTTGTGAAATAATTAGTTTATGAATCATACATACCAATTCACAAAGGAGATCCTAGTTCATGAAAATTAAAGCAGCAGTTGTTGATCAACAAAATAGTGATTTTAAGATTAAAGATGATATTGAATTAGCTGAAATGGGGCCAGACGATATTCAAGTTCATATGGTTGCCAGTGGAATTTGTCATTCTGACGAAGCTCTACGGGTGGGTGATGCTATTATTGATTATCCGATTGTTCTTGGCCATGAAGGTTCCGGAATCGTTGAAAAAGTTGGACCAGAAGTTACACAATTTAAACCTGGCGACCATGTCATTCTAAGTTTCTATGCTTGCGGAAATTGTGATAATTGTCTACGTGGGATCCCAACTCAATGCCGTAACTACGCCGCTAACAACCTTTCTGGTGTACGTCCAGATGGCTCAAGCCACTTCACTGAAAATGGCAAGCACGTTGCAGATATGTTTGACCAAAGTTCATTCACTTCTACGACCGTTGTTCGTGAACGAAATGCCGTTAAAATTGATGACGCTATCGATCTTCGTAAAGTTGGACCACTTGGATGTGGCTATGTAACTGGTTCAGGTACCGTTCTCAACACTCTTCAACCACGTCCCGGTGACACCATCGCCGTATTTGGTACAGGAGCCGTTGGTTTAGCAGCTATGATGGCTGGTAAGATTTCTGGTTGTATAAAAGTGATCGGAATTGATATTGTTGATTCTCGTTTAGCCTTAGCCAAAGAATTAGGTGCTACTGATGTTATCAATAGTAAAAATGTTGATGTAGTCGAAGAAGTGAAAAAATTAACTGGCGGCCTCGGAGTTAATTGGGCTGTTGACACAACTGGTATCACTAAAGTCATGGAAGATTCCATCAAAGTTCTAACCCAAGGTGGTACCACTGCAACTATCGCTGTAACACCAAATCACATTGACCTTGATACTTGGAATGATCTTTGTGTAGATGACAAGAAGATTGTCGGTGTCAACATGGGCGATTCGATTCCACAAATTGACATCCCTCGTCTAATTGAATTCTACAAAGCTGGCATGTTTGATTTTGATAAGACTGAAAAATTCTTTAATTTTGACGAAATTAATGAAGCAAATGCTGCTTCTCGTTCAGGTGAAGTTATTAAACCGGTTTTAATCATTGATCCTGATTATGTGCCTGGTAAATAAAAAATAAACCTCTAACTTAAAAATCCCGAAGACAAAAACTGTCTTCTGGGATTTTTATTTTGTATCCAAAAACCTTTTTTATACTAAAGAAACGAGGAAATCCATTGAAAGCAGATATTGAGTATCCTTATAAATCCTTAAAATGGTTTTATTACCTCTACAAATTAGGATCCATCTTAAACGTCAACTTCGACAATTCCGCTCCCTGTTTCGTTAGTTCTGCTAGAAGTTTTTTAGTTTCATCATTATAATGCTGGGCGATTAAATGGTTTTGTTTAGTTAAATAGTCCGTAAGTTGGGCTCCCTCAAGGCTTTCAGCTTGCTGGTCAACCTCACTAATCTTCATTCTTGCCCACTGTGATAATTCCTTTTGATAATCTAGGTCCGCTTGGATAAATTCCGCATAATGCGATTCAACGACCATTGCTAATGTTTCATATAACCAGTAGGCGCTATCTAACGACATTTGTTCAGGTAATTCTCGATATGAAACGTCTGTATCATTTGCATTCGTAAAGAACGGAACGTGTGGACAGAAACTTGGCACGCCAAATCCAATCCATTGCACTCCGGCAGCACCATTTTTACGACTATCGCGCATTTGGAGAATGTGTGAATTAGCAGTTCTCGATAGCGAAATGGCCCGATAAGTCTTGCGATCGTGCTCACTTCCGCTTCCGAGAGGATCGTATTTAGTTTCGTTATAGTGAGACTTCAAAATATATTGAATATCCTCAACTGCAATTTTCCGGCTAGCCTTCCGAATAAATGGTAGTTCTGGAGATTCAGGATCCTGGTCAATTTCTAGATTTAAGTACCTTTGGGCAAACCAAACCCGTGGAGTATTGTAGTGATGATCTTTTTCAGTATCCGTTCCAAAAATGTGACGGAAGTTCCACCGATCTCGGTCAGGATTCAAATGATGTTCTTCCACAAATGTTTGAATATTTTCTGACCACATGTAGTTATCGGGATCGTTAAAATCAATATCCTCAATAGCAATTTGGTTAGCTGCCACGGCATAGCAATCGTCGGGAATTCGTACAGCGACCCATTGATGACCGGTCACAATTTCCATATACCAAACTTCATCCGCATCATTAAATTGGACACCATTTCCTTCAGCAGAACCATACTTTTTAACCAGTTCACCCAAATAGCGCACACCATCGCGCGCCGAATTAATAAAAGGCAATACCAAAGTAGTCATTGAATCTTCTGCCAATCCATTTTTAACAAATGGATCATAAGCCAGTACCCGTTCGTTTGCGTAAACACTTTCTGTGGCACTTTCACCAACGTTCTTTTCGTTAAAGCCGTCCTCTTCATTAGGGCCATCACTTTCATCCCCATTCGGCGTAGAAGTATAGCGATAACCGCTTGCTGGTAAAGGCACCGTCAACCCATTGTAGGGCGATGTATAAGTTTCTTTACGCCCGCTAACTGCTGGTTGTACCAAAAAACGCTTTGGATGAATGGCAATTAGGCGGTCTTCATTTCTAGAAATATACGTCGCTCCATCTAGGGAAGCTGCTTTTCCTACCATGATTGAGGTACATGCTGACAATTCGATTCGATCTTCCATAATATTCTCCTTCGTAAATTTAAGAAATCCGTTTAATAATTTGTTCGTTTTCTTCCAGATGATTTAAATATAACCACAAACGACTGTATAAATACTCGTTAGCTTCGGTAAATTTATGACCTAAATTTTGCCCAATCTCATAGACACTCCGCTTACCATTTACTTGTTGAAATATGAAGCTCCCATATTCGTCCAAATCTAAATAAGTATTTTCGGGAATTTTAAAATTAAGCTTGCGGAAAAATCTTTGAATCCAATGATCTTGTGGCTTAATAATTGTAATAATTCCTTGTTTTAGTTCGTAGTCCACTCGTGGATTCTTTTCAAATACAATCTCCCGTAATTCATCATCTGTTAACTGATGCTCATCCCTCGTTTTCATCACTTGGTTTCCGATCTTCTACCTTTTTAATCATGTAAAGTGGTACAACAATGGCAACCGCTAATACAATTAAGATTATGATTCCCATCGCATTTCCGGCGGCAAAACCTTTAGGTGACGCATCTTTAAGCAAACCAGTCACGTGTAGAATAATACCAATCAAGCCAATGATTGAGCCCCCAGCGATTAAACCTGAAGAAAGACTGACACCACTTTGGATTCTTTTAGCTTTTAATGCTTCTCCCTTAGTTGTCTTATCTACAATCAATTTAAGCAACGCTCCCACTAAAATGATCGAAGTAGTCGAAATTGGTAAGTAGAAACCTAAAGCCACCGTCATAATTGGTAAATCTAGCATCCATAAAACAATCGCCATTACTATTCCGACAATGACCATAATCCATGGTAGATTTCCCGACATAATTCCCGTTGTTAGCGTTGCAATCAAATTGGCTTGGGGTAATCCAAATGGTGGGTTAGAACCGGTCACCTGTAATTGTGGAGCTAGGATCACGGTTGTTCCTACGACCGTAAATACCCCCACAATTCCGGCAATCATGTAGTATTTCATCATCTCACGATTGGAACCACCAATCATATAGTTAACTTTTTGGGTTTGCATATAACCCCCACCAACCGAGATTGCGGTAACAATGAAAACTCCAAATAGCAATAAGATTTCACTGTAGTTCTGATTTGTCCATCCCATTGATACAAAGGCCAAAGTCATAATTACCAATGAAGCAATAGTCATCCCTGACACCGGCGCGTTCGAGCACCCGATGGTTCCTGCTAAACGGGCCGAAACAATTACAAATAATAAAGCTAATAATAGTGAAAGAATTCCACCAATAAGAGCAACTAAAAATGAACCTGAAATAATAAAACCAGCGACAAAAATTAAAATTATCGACAACATCAATGCAATCACACCTAGGGCATTCTTTTCTTCCGTAGCGCTATTGCGAGCGTTGATTACTTTTTTAATCGAAGTCCAGATTACGGGAATCAACTTGATTGCTCCAATGATTCCTCCGCAAAGCATCATTCCGGCCCCAATATACTTAACGTACGATCCAGCGACATCATCCACACCCATTTGTGAAATATGCAAAGCTGCATTATTCCAAACGTGAGCACTTCCGCCAGCCATTTGGGTAAAGTAGCTTACCAACGGAACTACCGCAAAATTTGAAAGAATCGATCCCGCAAACATCGTTAAAGCTACATCAATTCCAACTACAAAACCGATTCCTGCTAACATCGGATTGACTTCAGTAGACATTTTCCAACGATAAAATGAATTTCCGGTGTAAGTAATCATATTGTTTAGCCACCCGAAAACTTGGGTTGTAACCATGGTAATCAAACCACCAATTCCGAAACCAATTCCTAAGAATTTAAGTGAATCACCACCACTTTCTGAGGCCACTAACGCTTCCGTAATCGCCATTGATTCGGGATAAGCTAGACGTCCATGTTCTTCTACAATTAGATAATTTTGTACTAACGAAGCACTCCCAATGGCAAATAGCACGGCTAAAATTCCCACCATCATTCCGGTCCAAAAATTAACGTGCCCGCCAATTAAAATAATGGCTGGTAAAACGTAAATCATTCCACTGGCAATGGCTTCACCACCGCTCGACATGCCTTGCAGTATATTTTTGCCTAAAATCCCTTTTTTTCTGGCAAAAATACTAACCAATCCTGATCCAATAATTGAACCTGGAATTCCTGCGGCGACCGTTAATCCAGCTTTCATCCCTGAATAAGCCGTTGATGCACCAAAAATAATAGCTAAAATAATCCCCATGATTAAGATGGCTGGACTACCACCCCGTTGCTTTTTAGTGACATACGGTACATGTTTACCGCTTTTTTGCTCCTTATTTTTTGCCAATTTGATTCCCTCTTTCACTCACAAAATATTAATTACCCAATGGCACCTTTATGCGTATCAACAGGAGTAAAGAAGTGATCAATAATCTGTGAAACTCGCTGTAGATCCACATTTCCACCGGAAACTAAAGCCACAACCTTCTTATCTTTAGTCCATTTTGGATCAATCTTACCTGCTTCTAAAGCGGCCGTTGGCAATGCTCCTGCTCCTTCAGCAACCACCTTGGTTCTCTGCATCAAATCTTTCATCGCTTTTGAAATTTCTTCTTCACTAACCAAGACAATCTCATCCACTAGTTTGGAAACAATCCCAAATGTAATATCACCTGGGGTTGCTACATCAGTTCCGTCTGCTAGCGTAAAATCTTGGTGATGTTTAACAATTTTGCCTGCATCAACAGACGCCTTCATGCCATGCACATTTTCCGATTGAACTCCGACGATATGAATCGAAGGGTTGATCGACTTTAAGGCCGTGGCGATTCCTGAAATTAAGCCACCGCCCCCGACTGGTACTACAACGGTTTCTACATCCACTAAATCTTCTAGAATTTCCAAACCGATAGTTCCTTGTCCAGCACAAATTAAAGCATCATTAAACGGATCTACAATGGTTTTTCCTTCTTTTTCAGCTCTTTCTCGCATCCATTCGTGAGCGTCATCAAAAGTTGCGCCATGAATATCTACTTCCGCTCCATATCCTCGGGTTGCATCGCGCTTCATTTGGGGCGCCTCATCCGGCATCACTACCGTAGTTTTAATTCCCAGCAACTTACCGGTCAAAGCTACTCCTTGTGCATGATTTCCAGCCGAAGCTGTAATTACACCTCGTTGTTTTTCTTCTTCATTCAAGTGGTTAATTTTGTTATTCGCCCCTCTAAATTTAAAAGAACCGGTTAATTGCATATTCTCTAATTTTAAATAGACATCCCCATGGACAACGTTGTTGCTCAAAAACATGGACTTAACTAACGGTGTCCGACGCGCATATTTTTTAATAACCTCGCGGGCTTCTTCAATCTGATTTAGATTTAATAAATTATCAGTTACTGCTACAACTTGGTTTCTGGGTTCTTTCTCTACTAACATCAACGCCACCCCCTTTTTCTATAGTTTCAGTTCAGTATATGGAAGATTCAAGGAGTCTGCCAAACCTTGATTAGTAATTTTTCCTTCATACAGGTTAATCCCAGATGCTAATGCTGGATCATTTTTACCAGCAGCTTTAATCCCCTGATCGGCTATTTCCAATAGATAATCTAAATTACCGGCAGCCAAAGCCATCGTGGATGTCCGTGGAACTGCTCCTGGTTGATTAGGTACAGCATAATGAATTACGCCATCTTTAATAAAAATTGGATCGTCAATCGTCGTTGGGTGGTCAATGGTTTCTACCGTTCCGCCTTGATCAATTGCAATATCAACGATGACTGAGCCCTTCTTCATCGTTTTAACCATCGATTCTTTAACCAACTTAGGTGGCCGAGAACCTGGAATCAAAATGGTCGATATAAATAGATCAGCATCTTTGATTTCTTGGGCTAAATTTGCTTCATTTGACTTAACGACTCGAACTTTTTTACCTTCATATAATTTTTGGAGCTGTTGGATTCTCTGGTCGTTCAATTCAATAATCACCACTGAACAACCTAATCCCAGTGCTGTATCTGCTGCACCGGTAGCGGCGTTACCGCCACCAAAAATTACAACATTACCCGCTGAAATCATGCCTGGAATTCCTGGCAATAAAATACCAGCGCCTTGATGTTGCGCTTCTAAATAATATGCTCCCATGATTACCGAGCGACGCCCCGCAATTTGGCTCATCGGTGCTAACAGTTCTAGCTTTCCATCTTTGACAATCGTTTCACCACCAATTGCCGTTACTCCTGCTTGCATCATGGCTTCCACGGTAGCTTTTGCAGATGCTAAATGCTGGAAGCCCCAGACAATCTTGCCCTTTTCAAAATATTGATATTCTTCTTCGTCAGGCTCCTTAACTTTAATACATAACTTAGCCTTCCAAGCTTCCGCATGAGAAACAATTTTTCCTCCTGCATTTTCAAATTCTTCATTGGAAAATCCGGCACCAATTCCTGCATCGCGCTCCACAAGAACTTCATTTCCAGCTTCTACCATCTTTTGCACATTTTCAGGTGTGGCTGCTACCCGTCCTTCGCCTTCTTTTTGCTCCTTAATTACAGCAATTTTCATAAAGACACTTCCTTAGAATTTAATTATTTACATGTGTAGTATTGCACAAAGTTAACCAAAATAAAAGGTATCTCCCTTAAAAAAACATTTGTTTCTTTAATTATGTATGCCCAAAAAATTTTTTAACCACCAAAAATGCCACGAAAGATTTCTCCTTCGTGGCATTGAATAAATTATTTTTAAGATTTAAATCTTACTGTAAAGCATTATTTGATGTTAACGTATGTCAAACCAAACATGTTGCTAAGGTCTTGTAATTGTTCAGCATCAATTGCAAATGAAAGAACTGTATGGTGTCCACCACCAAGTGTTAGCCAGCCTTCAGCACCTTGCTTCCAACCTTGTTTTGGAGTCCAAAGTTGTTTTGCAACTGGTAGATATGGTGTTTCTTTTTCAGTCTTGTTACCAGTAACATCATATGACATAAGTTTGAATTCGTCGCCATAGTCAGCCATTGTAACGTCAACAGCGTCACCTTCCATACCTGTAAATACAAAACGAGCAGGGTCTTCTTTACCGCCAATGTCCAATGGGTGTACTTCAACACGTGGTGTGTCACTGGCGATTGATGGGTCAACTTCAAGCATATGTGATCCAAGGATTGCTTCATGACCTTCACGAAGATCAAGTGTGTAATCTTCCATAAATACAGTTTGCTTGTTGTGAGCCATAATCTTCAATAAGCGGTCCAAAGCAGCTGTCTTCCAGTCACCTTCGCCAGCAAATCCATAACCTTCAGCCATCAACATTTGTGCTGCTAAACCTGGTAATTGTTCCAAACCAGCTAAGTCTTCAAAGTTAGTTGTGAATGCTGTGTATCCACGGTCATCCATGAACTTCTTCAAACCGAAGTATTCACGAATTTGATACTTAGTATTGTGTTCGAATTTTTCGGAAGAGTTTTGACCTTCAACAAAGTTGTAGTCATTCTTCATTTCTTCGTACTTCTTGTCAATGTCTTCGTCAGAAACGGCATTAACTTCTTCAACTAGGTCTGCAACACCCCAGTAATCAACTGTCCAACCAAACTTGATTTGAGCTTCGATCTTGTCACCATCTGTAACAGCAACGTTACGCATCTTGTCAGCGAAAGTTACGACCTTGATACCGTATGATTCGTTGTATGCAACAGCAACATCCATCCACTTAGCAATTTGTTTTTGAATGCCTTCATCACCCCAGTAACCTGAGATAATCTTGTTATTCTTACGTAGACGAGCGTTGATGAATGCATATTCACGGTCACCATGAGCTGATTGGTTCAAGTTCATGTAATCAAAGTCAATTGTGTCATATGGAATGTGGTTCAAGAATTGAGTTGCTAAGTGTAGCAATGGTTTTTGGAGTAATTCTGTACCACGAATCCAGTTTTTAGCTGGTGAGAAAGTGTGCATCCATGTAATCACACCGGCAACTTTATCATTGTAGTTAACTTCTTTCATTACTTCTGTAATGTTTTCAGCTGTTGTAGCAACTAGCTTGAATTTAACTGGATAAGGCAACTTCTTTGATTCGTTTAACTTATCAACGATTTCTTTTGCATCTTTTTCTACAGAACGTAGTGTTTCTTCACCATATAGGAATTGACTACCTGTAACAAACCAAAATTCATAATCTTGTACTTTTTTCATGATAAAAATCTCCTTATTTTTTAGTTTTTTTATTTTCTTGCTGCGTGTTCTTTAGACTTAGCATTTTCTTGACCGTAGTAGGCATTCTTACCATGCTTACGGTAATAATGTTTGTCTAACAAATATTGAGGAACTTCAACATTTCTTCTAGTCATTTGAAGAGCGTGGTAATCAATTTCTGAAGCAACTTCTAAAACCTTTGCATTGTAAACCGCTTTGTCAGGTGTCTTGCCCCAAGCAAATGGTCCATGTTGGCTAACCAAAACAGCTGGAACCGCTTCTGGATCAATCTTACGTTCCTTGAATGTCTTAACAATTACCTTACCAGTATTTTCTTCATAACCGCCTTCAATCTCTTCTTTAGTGAGTGCCGGTGTTACCGGCACGTCGCCGTAGAATGTATCAGCGTGGGTTGTACTTAAAGCTGGTACATCAATTTCTGCGGCGGCAAAGGAAACAGCCCATGGAGAATGGGTATGTACAATCCCACCGATTTCTGGGAATTCGTTGTATAAAACCGTATGCGTAGGTGTGTCACTAGAAGGATTCATTTCACCTTCCACAACTTCACCCTTCAAATTTACTACTACCATATCTTCTGGTTTCAACTTGTCATAGTCGACCCCAGATGGTTTGATAACGAATAGACCTTTTTCGCGGTCAATCCCTGAAACGTTACCCCAAGTAAAGGTAACTAAATCTAATTTAGGAAGTTGCATGTTTGCTTCGTAAACTTCCTGTTTTAACTTCTCTAACATTAACTTTATCCCTCCTAAATTACTTCTCCAGCTTGAGCTTCAACTGGTAAGCCTGCTACATATTCCTTAGTAAATTCGTCGTATGCTTCAACGCCTTCTGGTTCAGGGCTCAAGGTCATACTTTCAGGATTACTAAAGACGTTGGTGTCTAGATAATCACTTAAACTTTGACCATTACTGTCGCTAGCAAACATTGCTAGGACTGCCATTCCCCATGGCCCACCTTCGCCAGCGTTAGCCATTACAGTAATCGGAATATTAAGCGCATCCGATAAAACTTGTTGAGCAACTACTGGAGTACGGAATAATCCACCTTGAGCAATCATGACATCCGTCTTGATATCTTCTTCATTGCTAAGGATGTCCATACCAATTTTTAGGGGTGCAAACGCAGAATAAAGTTGAGTTTGCATAAAGTTTGGTAGGTTGAAATTACTATCCGACTTACGAACAAATAATGGTCGTCCTGCTTTGATATTTGTAATATTTTCACCAGATTGATAACTATAATTAATCAAATGTCCCAAATCATGATCAGCTTTAGTTGCTTCTAAGAAGAGTGCTTCATAGAGCTTATCTGGTGCTAGGTTAATTCCTAATCTTGCTGCAAAATCACTAAAGATTTGGGCCCAAGCATTGATATCTGATGAACAGTTATTAACATGAACCATAGCAACTGGGGCTCCATCGGGAGTCATTACAACGTCGATATCACGATGAACGGATTTCAAAGGCTTTTCTAGTACCACCATTGAAAAGGCTGATGTCCCGACCGAAATGTTACCAGTTCGTTTGCGAACACTATTAGTACCCACCATTCCAGTTCCTGCGTCACCTTCTGGAGGAGCCATTACGCTACCCGCTTGAAGATTGCCAGTTACATCAAGTAAATTAGCACCCTCGGCAGTTAATTCACCGGCTTTTTCACCAGCGCTCTTCACATCTGGGAGGACTTGGTTGATATCCCAATCAAACTGCTTAACATCTTCTAGTTCAGCAAACGTTTTCAGCATTGATTTTGAATAATAGCCCGTCTTTTCATCGATAGGGAAGACTCCTGAGGCATCACCAACACCCAATACTTTTTCACCAGATAATTTCCAGTGCACATAGCCAGCAAGGGTCGTTACAAAATCAATATCCTTAACATGTTCTTCGCCATTTAGAATTGCTTGGTAGAGATGTGCAATCGTCCAGCGTTGTGGAATATTGAAACTAAATGCTTCTGTCAATTTTGCAGCAGATTCTTCCGTGATGTTGTTCCGCCAGGTGCGGAATGGCACTAACAAATCATTATTTTTTGAAAATGCTAGATAACCATGCATCATTGCACTAATTCCGATTGATTTAATGGAAGTTAATGATTGATGATATTTGCTGTGCACTTCAGCAGCCATCTGCGAATAACTAGCTTGGATCCCTTGCCAAACTGTATCCAATGAATACGTCCAGATTTGATCCTTAAATTGGTTTTCCCAGACAAAACTTCCTGAAGCAATTGTCTTATAGTCACTGGTGATTAAAACGGCCTTGATTCGGGTTGAACCAAGTTCAATACCAAGTGCTACATTGCCATTTTCAATTTCTTTTGATATTTCAACTAAATTCATTTTAAAATCTCCAAACTAATTTATTTTCCAAGTCCTTGTTCTTCAATTTCTTCTAGTGTGTGACCTTTTGTTTCAGGTACACGTGTTCTGATAAATAGAACACCTAACAAACAAATAATTCCAAAGATTGCGAACACCGCTTCTTGAGGCATGTTAGCTGTCATGATTGGGAATAAAAGACCAACTAAGAATGAACCAATCCAGTTGAATGATGATGCAACTCCGGAAGCTTTACCACGAATTGCTAGTGGGAAGATTTCTCCGACGATCACCCATGTTAATGGTGCCCAAGTAAATGAATAGAAGGCTACGTAGATACATAGGAATACAACGATCATCATTGGGTTCATATCTTTGATGAACATGTTAAGAACAGCGGGAAGGATAAATGAAAGTCCCATAACCGTTCCACCCATGGTTAACAATGTCCGACGTTTAAATTTGTCAGCAATCCATAGGAATACTAGTGAACCAAGAACCAAAATGACACCTTGGATAATAGGCCACATTAATGCTGAACTTGCAGCATTTCCAGTTGCTTTTTCAACAATTAATGGAATGTAATAGAAGATGGCATTTGCACCTTGGAATTGTTGGAAAGCGGCTACCCCAACACCAGCGATTACTAAGTAACGGTATTTACCACTTAATAAATCTAAGAATGTTGAGCTAGTATTAGCTGATTCTTCTTCAGCTGCTGTTTCTCTGATTGTTTTTAATTCTGCATCAACTTCATTTTCAGGACGGATGTAAGATAATGTTCTTCTTGCTCCGTCAATATCATTACTTTTAACTAGGAAACGTGGTGATTCTGGTAATTTCAAAACTCCGAAATAAAGGATAACTGCTGGTACAGCGGCTAAACCAAGCATTAGACGCCAAGCCATTTGTTCTGGTAAATCTTTAAGTAAAAAGTCAACAATATATGATAGCAACATTCCTGAAACAATCATGGTTTGGTTAATACCTGATAGACGACCTCTTAAACGAGCTGGAGCCATTTCTGACATATAAGCTGGTACAAGGGCCGATGCAGCACCTACTGCAAGTCCTAAGAAAATACGTACAGCGATTAAATAAATTTGTCCATCGTGTGGAGAAAGCGCTGACAAAAGTGAGCCGATTGCAAAAACTAACGATGAAATCAAAATCATCTTCCGACGACCAAGTTTGTCAGACAAATTTCCGGCTAAAGCGCCACCAAAAATGGCCCCAAACATTACGGCAGATGTAATCCAACCAATTACCCCCGCATTATTTTGCAAGTTCCAATCAGTTTGTAAGAAGGGAAGTGCTCCTGTCATTACACCAATATCATAACCAAATAAAATCCCACCAAATGAACCAAAGAAATAAATAAATCCACTTGGAATCTTCTTTTCCTTACTCATTGTTTTCCTCCTTGAAATCACACATTCATATTTTGAAAGCGTATTCATAAGTTCGATATTAATCATAGAATATTTATACGGACAAGTCAATGTATTTTTTAAAATTTGTTAGGATGAATTTTTGAATAAAAAAATAAGGGTTTAAGTTTTTAAAACTTAAACCCTTATATCTTTTTAATTGATTCCCTAATGATTAATTCTGGATCATAAACTTTATTCTTTTCATAGGGACGACCTTCGATGATATCAAAAGAAAATCTCTCTAATATTTTTTAATAATTCGAAACTGAATATAATTCACCATTAATTAACCTGATACAAATTCTTAGCTAAATCTTCGATTATTTAAGGTGCACTAGATTCGTCAATCAAATATTTTTTGTATACATTACTTTAACCCTCAAAATTAAATACAACGTTGTATAATAATTTCGGAAAACGTTTTCAAAAATATAACTAAGGAGTTATTAAACCTATGTTGATGAATAATTTAAAAGCACAACCTGTTATTATCAGTACTGATCCTGGTATCGATGATGCAGTTGCAATATCTTTGGCACTTTTTAGTAACGATATAGATGTCAAACTTATATGTCCTATTGCGGGTAATGTAAGTTTAGAAAAAACAACTCATAATACACAAAAGCTTCTAACTTTTTTTAACAAAGAAATACCTATTGTTCCAGGAAGCCCGTCACCTCTCCTTCGACAAAAACAAAATGCTAGTAACGTTCATGGTGAATCTGGCATGGATGGCTTTGATTTTCCTATTCCTAAAATCACACCTGATGTATCAAGGACCGCGGTACAAGCAATGCATGAAACTGTATCAAACAGTACTGTTCCTGTAACTTTAATGGGACTTGGACCTTTAACTGATATTGCACTTTATCTTCATCTCTATCCACAGGATAGTAAGAATATCCACGAAATTGTATTAATGGGAGGAGCTTTAGGTAGAGGTAACTTGGGAGTCTTATCTGAGTTTAACTTTGGAGTTGACCCTGAAGCAGCAAAAATAGTATTTAACAGTAATATTTCAATACGTATTGTACCCATGGAAATAGGGAGACAAGCTAAAATAATGCCCGCCACTTCAGGAAAAATAAAAAATCTTGGAAAAACCGGTAAAATGTTTTATTCACTTTTTTCTCATTATCGTGGAGGTAGTTTTGATAAGGGATTAAATATGTATGACGTCCTCGCTTTAGGGTTGATTTTAAAACCAGAAATATTTGAGATGAAATCAACCTATGTTGCTATAGAAACCCAAGGAGCATTTACAGCAGGTGCTTCATTAATTGATCTTAAGGGATACCTTGGGGAAAATTCCAATGCAGAGGTGGCAATTAACGTTGATACTAAACAATTTGAAGACTGGTTCACCAAAATGATATCAAAAACAATATAGGAGGCGATCTCATGCACGCAGTATTAATCTCTATCATTGGTATTATAGCTATAAGCATCTTGATTTATATGTTATTAAAGAAAAATGATATTAAAATGATACTTTTATCACTAGGTTTAATTTTGATGTACATCGCTATATTGTTGGGTAATGAGCTAAAGGTAACACAACCTACTGGTACAAATTTATTAAATCCATTTCAGGCAATTGTTGATCAATTTTCATCAACTTTAGTAGGACCAGGATTTGTTATTTTAATTTTAGGTGGTTATAGCGCTTATATGAACCACATAGGTGCTAATCAAGTTACTGTACATGCACTTACCAAACCAATCACTAAAATTAAATCTATTTATTTACTAGCTCCCATTGTTTTTCTTATTGGAAACCTATTATCACTTGTAATTCCAAGTGCTTCAAATCTAGCAATTATTCTTCTTGCAACTCTATATCCCGTATTGCGTTCTGCAGGCATGTCGCGACTAACATCAGCAGCTATCATCGGAACTTCAGCTACAATAGTTCCAACTCCCTTAGGTGCAGATAACGTAGCTATTGCATCCCAATTTCACATGTCTGTAACAGATTATGTTTTTCAAAAACACGCTTTAATTTCTATTCCAACCTTGCTAGCTATTACTATAGTTCATTATTTATGGCAAAAATATCAAGACAAAAAGCATCCTGAAGAGTTGTCATATTCTTCAGAGCTTTCTCAAAATAAAGAACAGGATTCAACAGCGTCACCTAAGGTAAGTTATAAAGGATTCAAAGCTTTTATTTATGGATTACTACCGCTCTTACCTATTGTAATATTGCTAATTATCTTTTTCACCAATATATTTCTTCACACTAAGCTGAATATTAGTGTTCAATTAGTTAGCTTACTTAGTTTTGTTATTGCTGTACTTGTAGAAATTTTTAATAAAAAGCATCCCCAAATTGTTTTAAAAGAAACTAGTAATTTTTTTGAAGGTATGGGTAGCGTAATGAGTATCGTAGCATTACTAGTTTCCGCCCAAGTATTCGTACAAGGGCTAACTTCGATAGGGATAATTGATTTAATTCAAAAAACTATGCAAACTATGAATAGCTCAGGTATTGTTTTACCAGTAGTTATGGTTGTATTCACGGCAATTATTGTCTTATTAAGTGGAAGTGGAACTGCGTTACTTTATGCAATGATTCCTCTGTTATTACCATTATCTAAAGCTGCAGGTATTTCCCCTATCGCCCTATCAGTACTTATGCAATTAGCAGGGAACTTATTGCGAGCAATCTCTCCTGTAGCGGCAGTTATTTTAATAGTTGCTGGAACCACAAAGTTATCTCCAGTAAAAATTGTTAAACGCACTTCCGTTCCAATGGTTTTTGGAGTAATCATGATGCTTGTTATGTCTCTACTAATCTTTTAGGAGTACATCCATGCTTAAATCTATTGAACTTCAACCAGCTTATAAAGAGGACTTACCTCTATTACTCAATCTTTTACAAGATGCAAAAGAACAAATGGCTTCAAGCCATATTACTCAATGGAATAGCTATTACCCCAATATTGGAGTATTAATCAAAGATATTGAAGACCGTTCTCTTTATTCAACCGGAGCAAGTAATATTGCAGCGATTAGCATCGATCGAAGAGGTAAGGATTGGTACTTACATCGATTAATGGTCCATTCCTCAGTAAAGGGGCAAGGAATAGCAAAAAAAATACTCTCAAATATCATTCAAAATGGCTATTCTAACAACGTAGACAATATTTGGATAACAACTAATCATAGTAATTTACCGATGATTCATATTCTAACTAGTTTGGGATTTTCTTTTTCTCATAAAATTAAAATTCGTGGAAGAGAAGAGTATGGAGATTTCATTATTTACAACTATAATCTTACACAGAAAATGTTAAGATTATAGTTGGATTAAACAGCTAATTAATCCGGATACCAGTCATTTGATGATAATTGGTATTCGGATTAATTTTTAATTCACATTTAAATCTAAAAGATAGGGAGAGTTAACCGTAAAATGCATCAACCAGCAAAATACGTTAAAGTGTACAACAAAATACTAAAAATGATTGAGCAAGGCCAATTAATTTCCGGTGAAAAAATTCCATCTGAAGAGATTCTTACTAAAGAATTTGATGTTAGCCGTGTTACCCTTAGAACAGCTTTGTCTCTGTTAAAAGAAGATGGTTTTATCACTAGTATTCACGGAAAAGGCCATTATATTAGTAAAAATAATTCTTATAGTAATCAACACCTAGAAAATTTTATTTCACCTATTTTAACTACCTTAACAGTTCCTATAGAAAGCCGTGAGACATACTATCATAAAAATACTTCTAGTGCTTTTACTGATCAATTATTTGGTGTACAAAATCGCCATTATCTTACTCTTAACGTTTGGTACAAAAATGGCATAAATAACATTGCTAATAACTTAGCAATCGTAATGCCAGAAACTATAGATAAATTTTCTGTTAACCTTAATAATCCCAAAAGTATTGTGCAGTTCCTAGAAAATAATGTTTACAAGGTGGCTTCTAGTTCCACTTTGACATTATCCGTCTCAGAAAGACATCCTTCTACGTTTCGCCGTAATTTTATTAATGACTCTCCCCTTATGTTAATTACAGAAGACATATTCGATATACACGGTGATCGATTAATTCAAAACAAGTATTACATACCAAGTACTTTATTTCGCACAGAAATGGTGCGTCACCCAAATACTCTCTCATAAATCACTAAAAACGCTTAAAAATACTCCCAATACTAGTTAACTGATGAAAAAACATTTAAGTATTGGGATTTTTTTCGTACTAGGATTATAACTGACCTATAAAACCATCTTAAACGTATTAATCATTAAAAATGGATAGTTTAATCGCTATTAATAAGGGGTCACAAATTAAGTCTTATATATTAGTTTTAAAATGATGTAAATTTAATTATTAGAATTCCCGCTCTTTTTTAATCACCATGAGTTTAGGTCGTTTGGTGTTTTTAGACAAGTTATGCCTCTTCTTTTCATCCCTCATTATCATAGTATCCAAATAGTTCAAGAAAACAAGAGTAGGACTAATTCATAAAAACGGCTTATCCAATATATGAATGATGAGTTCTAAAAACTTTATTTACCAAACTAATACAACACCAGTGAATTTAGTCTGCCATTCCATTTTATTTTTCAACAAATTATATCTTTTTAATTGATTCCCTAATGATTAATTCTGGATCATAAACTTTGTTCTTTTCATAGGGACGACCTTCGATGATATCAAAAATCGTCTTGGCAGCGTCTCTACCCATTGTTTCCTTCGGATGTTCAACTGTACTTAGTTTGGGAGAAATATATTTAGCCAATTTATAATTATCAAACCCAAAAATTGAAATATCTTCTGGAATCTTTAATCCCATGGAGCGGACTAAATCTATCACCCGAATGGCAATTTGATCATGATAACAGATAATCGCTGTTGGCCGATCTGGACGCGCTAAAATGCTTTCGATTCGAGTAAATACATTGTGCATGTTATCAGATGATTGGTACATCACCATTTCACTTAACATCACTAAATCTCGATGTTCCTGGTATGCACTAATGTAACCCTTCATTCGATGGACACCCTGTGTATCATCAATTTTAAAAATTCCCAGTATCTTTTCGTGACCCATCCCAATTAACTTGTTGGTAACTTGGCGTTCCGCCTCATAATCGTTAACTTCCAAGTACGGGAAATCTAACTCGGGATAGTGCGCATTAATGAATACCGTGGGTAATCCTGTCTCTTTGAGCTTATCGTATAAGTCTCGATTAGGATTTCCAAGAGCACTTTGTGTTGGTTCAATAATCAAGCCTGATAGGCCAATTTCCATCATTTTTTTAATTCCTTTACGTTCTTTCTGAGGATCGTTTTGGGTGTTACTAATCAAAATCGAATATCCTTCAGCAGAAACGTAGCGGTCAATCCCCGTAATAATGTTTGGAAAAATATAATCTGCTATATGCGTTGAAATTACCCCAATCATTTTTCCTTCGATGGGTTTATTTATATATTTTTGCCAATCATCTACAAACATTCCACCGCCTTGAATACGGTAAACGTAATGATCCGTTTCAAGATCACCAATCGCTCGTCTGATTGTATATCTGCTAACGCCATACTGTTCCATTAAACTGGCTTCGGTTGGCAACCTGTCATTAATAGAATAATATCCAGATAATATTTTTTCTTTAATATCTCGTTTTACAACGTCGTATTTATTTTCCATATCTATACCTACTCTGTTAAAATACTTCCCCTATCTATAGTAACATTTCACCAAGATTTTATCGTATATTAGGTATAACTTTTAAGATTACCAAATAAATTTGTCCGGACAATTTTTAAGAGTACATGTTTTAGTCCCCAAGCTTACTACACAACCATATTTTTTGCCTTTTTCCCAGTTGCAATCGCTTGCAACTCGACCCTATCCTCTGCTATGCTCGTGCCAACAATGGTAATTGTTTATTCACCTAAATTTAGGATGGAGGTAATTAAATGACTGAAAGTTATCAATTTGATGTTTTGTACTTAGGCGCGGGGCATGGTGCCTTCGACGGGGCGGTTCCACTAGCTAATAGTGGTAAAAAAGTCGCCATCGTCGAAGCGGACAAAATCGGAGGAACTTGTCCAAACCGTGGATGCAACGCGAAAATTACGCTGGACAACCCGGTTCAACTTTTACGCCACCAAGAACGCCTTGATGGCATTGTAAATGGTGACTTAAAACTGGATTGGACTGCCAATGTAGAACATGAACACGAAGTCATCGACGGCTTGCCGGACATGATTACTGGTCTACTCGACTCTGTTGACATCGAAATTATTCACGGTCGTGGAAAATTTGTTGATGCTCACACCATCGAAGTGGATCAACAGCGCTACACCGCTGACAAAATCGTGATTGCAACGGGGCTACGTCCCCACCATCTAGATGTTATGGGATCAGAACTTACGCATGACAGTACTGATTTTATGAACCTCAAGCATCTTCCTGAAAATATCGTAATTATTGGCGCGGGCTATATTGGCATGGAATTTGCCACGATTGCCAATGCTGCCGGCGCGAACGTCACTGTACTTTTACGCCATAATCGGGCGTTGCGCAAGTTTAATCAAGATTACGTAAAACAAGTCATTGCCGACCTCGAAAAACGAGGGGTGAAGTTCATTTACAACGCTCAGGTGGATCGTTTTGAGGAAGACGGTTCTCATTTTACCGTGTCTTATAACGATCACGAAACCCTCACCACCGACTGGATTTTGGATGCTACCGGACGAATTCCTAATATCGAAAACATCGGATTAGACGAAGTAGGCGTTAGTTACAATGCTAACGGGATCGAAGTTAACGATCATCTCCAAACTAACATTGATAACATCTATGCTTCTGGTGATGTGCTTGATAAAGAACAGCCTAAGCTCACCCCGACTGCGATCTTTGAATCTAGTTATTTAACCCAACTTTTCACAGGAAAGACTACTGACGCAATCAATTATCCGGCCATCCCAACCATTGTCTTTACCTCACCACAAATCGCACAGGTTGGTATGAGCGTCGAAGAAGCTCAGCAAAATCCTGATTACACCATTAAAACTAATCATCTTCCTGACGGATGGTTCCGCCAAGTTGATAAGGAAACAATTGGTGATAACACCTTGATTTACGATCAAGACCATCATCTTGTAGGAGCAGCTGAAGTTAGTGAACATGCTGCCGATGCAATTAATGTTTTATTACCAGCAATTGAGTTCCAATATACAGCTGAACAACTAGGCCGCATCGTACCGCTCTTCCCTACTTTGGGAGCGGACGTCTGGTCACAGATTTAAAAAAAAACGCTGAGCCTCTTTTAAGGAGACTCGGCGTTTTTTTATTATTTAGTAAATTCAGCAATTGCATCATCAATATGTTGCCGTACTACCTCAACATGATCCATTTCATCATCTTCTACATGTGGTAAAGGATTACGTGCTCGTCCTACACTTACCCCACGTTTAGCTAAGATTAACTTCATCACATCATATAAATTACCTTTAAATGATGTCAATTCTGAAATTAAATCATTAATTTTAAGTTGAATTTGAAGAGCTTTTTCAAGTTCACCTTCACGAACGCACCGATCCGCTTCCATTAACAATTCTGGATAAACACCGTAAGTTCCACCTATACCTGCATCGGCCCCCATTACGCGTCCACCTACAAATTGTTCATCTGGCCCGTTGAAAACAATATTGTCTTTACCAGCACGTAATTTCCACATATTGATATCCATTACTGGCATAGATGAATTCTTAACCCCAATAACTTGTTCTTTTGCCATCATACGTTTAAATAAGTTTTCTGATAGTGCATAACCGGTTGTTTGCGGAATATTATATATAATGAAATCTAAATTAGTTACTTCCATCATGCTTGTCCAATATGCTTCAATTGCGTGTTCAGGTAATCCAAAGTAAATTGGTGGGATTGCAGCAAGGGCATCCACTCCAATACTTTCAGCATGCTTTGCTAACTCGATGCTGTCACGCGTTGAAGGAGCGGCAACATGAGCAATAATAGTCATCTTACCACCCACAGCTTCCATCACATTTTCTAAAACTAGTTTGCGTTCCGCAACTGTTTGATAGATACATTCACCTGATGAACCTCCTACATAGAGCCCCTTAACCCCTTTTTCTAAATAATACTTAGCTAATTTTTGAACCCGTTCTGGACTAATATTTCCTTCATCATCATAACAAGCATAAAATGCGGGGATAATACCTTTGTATTTTTCTAAATCTCTAATCATTATATAGTTCTCCTTCAAATAAAATTTTTTAAAAGTTATAAACAAATTTAATTAATCAATCTTTCACTTTAATTTTGACATCTTTATTAATTGTCCTGAATGTCAGGCCAGTAATGTCTTGTTTGTGACCAGGTTTTAACAAGCTAAATATATACCCTAAAATCATCGCTCCCAAAAATCCGACCACACTCACAAATAGAGCATTAACACCATGTGTTTGGATGAAATAACAAATAACTGTTGTAACAATCATTCCTACCGTAGCTCCAAATCCATTAGCACGCTGACTTAAAATCCCCAAAGCAAAGATTCCGGCAATCGGTACCCCAAATAACCCAAAGAGTGATAAATAAGTATCGATCATATCGGAACTGTGGAGTTTAATAAGCACTAATGTAACTAGTAGGCCTAAAAAGCCACAAATTAAAATACTTAAACGGGTCAATTTCATACTCATTGCATCGCTCTTATCTTTCATAAATCTTTTCTGAATATCTGTCACTAGACAAGCAGCGGTACTATTTAAACTAGATGCAATGGTTGCTTGGGAGGCAGCAAAAATTGCAGCAATGATTAAGCCAGCTATTCCGGCTGGAATTTCTGTTAAAACAAAGTAAGGCACTAAAGCCGACGTATTAAATCCCTGCGGTAAGCTTCCTCCATGTGTATAAAAACTATAGATTACAGTTCCCATACCGTAAAAAAGAGGGATTGTTATTAAAGAAAGTAATGCGTTAGTCCAAATTGATTTAGCAATATGCTTGTTATCCGTTGATGTGGTATAACGTTGAACCACATCTTGACTGGCAGTGTATTGATACAAAGTATTAAAAATTTGTCCCAAAAGAATGATTGGTACAGTTGACTTAGTTACACTCCAAACAAAGTCAGCTTTAGTCAGAATTTTACCTTTATTTGCAATATCATTTGCTACAGTAGCAAAACCGCCATGTGTACCATGTACGGCAAAGAAAATTATTAATACTGCACCAACTAAGAGTAAAATCCCTTGAATAACATCACTCCAAATTACACCTTCCATCCCACCATGATAGGTGTAAATAATACAAAGAATTGTAATTAAGGATGCGATTAAATAAGGATTAATGTTAATAATTGACTGCAAAGCTACAGTTGGTAAATAAATCACAATCGCGATTCGACCTATGTGAAATAAAATGAACAAAATGCTGCTAAATACACGTAAGAAAGGGTTGAATCGAAATTCTAAGTATTCATAGGCCGTTGTAACCTTTAATTTAGAAAAGAAAGGTATGTAGTACTTAATTAAAATTGGAGTAATTAGAAAAATTGCTAAATTTCCAAAAGCATATGCCCAATTAGTCAAAAATGATTTTTCTGGAGTGGACATATAAGTGATTGCGCTCAATGTTGTGGCAAAAATACTGAATCCAACTGCCCAAGCTGGCACATTACTAGTACTAGCTTTAAAAAATTCTTCTGAATTTTTGGAACTCTTCTTACTAAAACTCAGTCCGATTAGCAACATAATAATTAAATATGCAATCAAAACTAGCCAATTTAAAGCTCCAAAACCTTGTTTAACCATCTAGAAGCCTCCGTATTCTACGAAATGTAATTGATTGTGCTTCGTCTTAAACAGCATTTTTAAATACTCAAATGCAAATAAAAAATGCCACAAAAACTTGCACCGCTCTTAGTAGCATGCAACTTTTGTGACAATTGAATTTCGTTAACTATTACAAGATCATTGTAACCGATTACATTTTAAATGTAAACTATTTTTTTAATTTATTTCGTCGTTAACTTTTTTCATTTCAAGTTCCAACTGATCAGGAACGATATCATATTCTAAAAAAATAGGTATTGTTCTATCTAAATTTTTTACTAATGATTTCCACGCTGTATCTCCGTCATCTAGCATTACCGTAGCTTTTTCCCTAATATCTTTTAAATGGAATACAGTTATGTACTTTTTTAAAGCTAAAAAGGCTTCTTCAGGACGTTCATTCACCCAGTACCAATTTCCTGAATCAAATGTGTATCCTAGTTCTGGTACTTTGTTTAACAAAGTTATCAAATTATTTTTAAATACATTAATAGTTCCATTAATATTGGGTTGATTTTCAACGGTTACTTTTACTTCACTGTCTCGCAAAGCAGTTCGCAACTTCATTAAAGAATTTTCGTCTAGATTTTCAAATGAACCTAAGCTAATCTTTAAACCTCGAATGTGATGCCGTTCAGAAAGTTTTAAGTAATCAAAAATAGTTTGGTTAAGTCTGCCATTAGTAAATAATTCTTCTGGAATTGAAAAATAAAAGTCCCAACTTTGTTTTTGACATAATTGATCAATTTTATCTAGTTCAACCTCACGAGTGTCGCCTTGAAATAATTCTCCGCGAACTTCAACATTTGCTAAAGGTTCTCCAACTAATTGTTTCAAACATTGGTATTGACTAGCACCTTGTTGAATTTGATTTAAAAAAACTGCTGTATTAATTGATACTTGCATAGTAATTTTCCCCTCTAAGCTTTATTATTCAATAAAGGTACAATTGCCCCAATCAACTGGGCATTATTTCCCTGTTTAGCCGTACTTAATTTAGTCTGGTTGAAATTAAGTGGTAATAAATTTGTTAGTGTCTCATTCAAAAGACCTAATAGGTAATCTCCCTGAGCAGAAACAGCGCCTCCAATAACAATGTAATTTGGATCAAATAGTACAATGATTTCAGCTAAACCTCTTGCTACTTCCTTTACCCAAGCTTTAATAATGTCAATAAATGGCATCTGATTTTGTTTTGCTTTTTCGAAAGCTTCAACCACCGTAGTATTATATTCCGCAAGGCGAGCTTCCAAAGTTAGTGTTGATGCTCGCTGTTCATAATTTGTCCCTGTTTTAATATCAAACAAGGAATAACCAATTGAGTTACTCTTACCATGTGCTCCACCTATCAATTCGCCATGACGGTAATGCGCACCTCCAATTCCGGTTCCCAATGCAATACAATAGACGTCCTCCTGATCTAAATTTCTAGCATAAACTTCACCTAATAATGCGGCATCAACATCATTGATTACACTAACTGGTGTTTTACTTCGGCTTGATAGAGCGGATTTTATTGGCGTATTAATATAATTTGGAATCGTTGGTCCAGCATATTGAATACTGCCGTCTTTACCAACTATTCCTGCCGTACTAACTCCAATCCCACATAATTCTATTTCCTTTTGTATCGACATGGTTACTTCTTCCAAAGTTTTTAAGATATGATTGTCGATATTCTTTTTAGTGTCAAACTTGCCATATCGTAATATTTCCAAATCCTCATTAATCACACTATACTTAATAGTCGTTCCACCGACATCGAATGCAAGATAATTTCTTTCCATTCCGAATTCCTCCGTTCTATGGCGCATCGTTAATAGCGCTTTCATATTAACATTTGTTTTTATTTTTCACAATTAAAAAAAGTGAAAAATATTTTTACACTTACTGCCGTAGATGATTAACCCACCTAATGAAAATTATTATCATTTTATACCATTGCAATATTTTTTAACTCGTTGTATATTTACTGCGATGATTGAATTAAACGTTAACTATTACAAAACTAACTTTGATTAAATCACTATTTCAAATCACATATTTAATATTGCTATATTTCACCTAAATTTGATAAAAGAGAAGTGTCAGTATTATGAAAAATAATTTTTTTGAGGCGGTTAAAGGTAAGTTAATTATTTCATGTCAGGCTTTGCCTAATGAGCCATTGCATAGTTCTTTTATTATGGCTCGTATGGCAAGGGCAGCTAAAATGGCCGGGGCGGCTGGTATTCGTGCGAACTCTGTTGTGGATATTCAAGCAATTCAAGATGAAGCCGGATTACCGATGATCGGAATCGCAAAAACAGATTATCCTGATTCCGATGTTTTTATTACCCCCACTTTAAAGGAAATGCGGGCTGTGGCAGCTACTGGTGTCGAAGTTGTCGCTTGCCAAGTAACTGGTCAACGCCGACCCCATGATGAAAAACTTGCGGAAATCGTTCAACAATTCCGGACAGAATTTCCTAATACATTATTGATGGCTGACACTGATACCATTGAAAATGCACTTGAGGCAGACCGCTTGGGATTTGATATGATTGGAACCACGATGCGTGGTTACACGCCGGCCACCCAAGGTATGAATATTGCTGATCATGATTTTGAATATTTGAAGGAATTACGTTCCCAAGTTACGCGACCAATTATTGCTGAAGGAAAAATTGATACTCCCGAAAAACTAAAACGTTGTTTAGAATTAGGCTGCCACGCGGTCGTTGTTGGTGGCGCGATTACTCGTCCCTTGGAAATTGCCACTCGTTTTATTGAGGCCATTAAATAGGACCCCTGTATTAAAGACTGGAATACTTGAAAAAAGTTCCAGTCTTTTTTATTTTCAGCGTATAATTAATACTAATCAAACCTAATCTAGGAGGATTTTTTATGAACATCATTGACGTTGTGGAGCAAAAATACCCATCTTTATCGCGTCAAGAACGCAAAATCGCTCTAAAAGTCATCCAGCATCCCGCCGATGTCAAAAAGATGAATATCAATACTTTATCGAAAAAGGCCGAAGTTAGTACCGCCACCGTAACGCGCTTTGTTAAAAAGATGGGATATCCCGACTTCAGTCAATTTAAGTTAGGTTTGGCTGAAGCAACTTCAAATATTACCGAAAATGTTGATAATGCACCTCTTCCAGATCAGGTCACAGATTTTTACAATCAAATGATTACTGGAACTTGGAAACGTATCAATCAAAAAACTTTAAATCAAGTGGCGATGCTTATTAAAAATGCTCCCCGCGTCTTTATTTTTGGTTTAGGTAGCTCGGGTTACAATGCGCAAGAATTATCTCAACGGCTAATGCGGATGGGGATTAATGCTTTCGCTCCTTCTGATAGTCACACCATGTATATCAGTAGTAGCATTATGCAAAAAGATGACCTCCTAATCGTTCTATCTGTTTCTGGCAAATCGAACGAAGTCAATGAAGCCGTTGCTGTTGCTAAACAACACCAGCTAAAGGTCGTCTCCATCACTGCTTTTGATGATAGTCCCTTAGCCGAAATGAGTGATTACCAATTGTCCGTTCAATACAGCGAATTTGTTGATAATACTCAATTTATCAACTCCCAACTGGGTGTGGTTTATATCATCGATATCCTTTCAACCATGCTATTGCAAAATGAAACTTATAAAGCTCGCTATCAACAAACTGTTGCGGCGATTTTAAATCGGAAAATGAAATAAATTAAAAAAGATTTCAGCAGGGTAAATAACTCACCTTCGCTGAAATCTTTTCATTTATATTTATTTTCAATCTTCTCGCCGGACCTCAACCACCGCCGTATTTTCAGCTATCCGCATTAATACTGAGTCAATATTATTTTCAGCTGATAAGACCCCTTCCAACTCGACTGTAATCCGATTGTCATTGATATTACTAATCGAAAAAGTATTTTTTCTAAAGCCCCCCTCATTGAACATTTTTTGAATGGTCTTCAGTGAAGTCGAGTCATTTTTCATGATGATTTGGCAATGAAAATGCTTGCGCTTCAGCAAGTATTTCAACATGATGTTATCGCGAAAGAGATACTGTGAAGCCACAATCAAAACAGCAGCCGTGAAACCGATAAAATACAAACCTGAACCAATCGCCATTCCTACCGCTGCCGTCGCCCAGACTCCCGCAGCAGTGGTCAATCCGTTCACTCCTTCACCACGCACCAAGATTGTTCCAGCGCCAATGAAACTAATTCCACTAATAATTTGCGCCGCAATTCGTGAGGGATCCAGTCCGATGCCGCGACTTTGCAACAAATCATAAAACCCATATTTTGAAATTAGCATGGTTAACGCCGCTCCCAGCGCCACGATAATATGCGTTCGAATCCCGGCGTTTTTTAATCTGGCCGAACGTTCATAACCGATAAACGCCCCGCAAATTGCTGCGATTACTAGCCGACCGAGTCCTTCTAGGTCATTCATATCCATTTACAACACCTTCATTCACTTTTCTATATCATCTCACGCCCATTCTAACACCGCTTTCCAAGCCAAATGAACTTTTAGCCTGTCACCCACTTCAACTATTCTTATAGCCAGCACTATCGATACCGTGCGTGTAAAGTGGTATAGATTTCATTTTTGCTATCTTAGTAGCGATTTTTAGATAATAAATCCATATCATTTTCAATCGGTCTAAAAAATATTTTTTATTTAAAACAAACGTTATAGAGTCCACAAAGAAGACGCTTTTATTAAATGTCACCTGCAAAATCATACTTGTTAACGATACTTCTCTCTGGTACTATTTTACGTATTAATTTTTTTTACAAATAATCATTCTCAGGAGGACATTATATTCGGATGGAACTAAAACTGAACTACTACGATGAATTCCAGCAGCTCAGCTCAAAGCAAATTTTTACTGATCGTAATCCACAAAATTGGAACTTACCGCTGATTAAAAACGCTAAGATTTGTGGTGATACAACGGTGTATCTTCATGATATTAGCGCGTGGAACATTCCTGGAGAGACGCTCATTATTGATACAGAACGCCCGCCCCATACTACAGATCAGTCTACTAGAAAATTAATCCGAGATTTTTTACGCTCCCAACCTTGTCGGGATATTTTTATTCGCATGATGACCGATCATCTCAATATCACGCAAGCACGCCCCATTGTTTTTGGCACTTTTCGTGTGGTTCCTTTGAACGGAACAACCCGTGGTTCTGCCGATTGGGTGTTTGCACATCGACTAAGAGATCTCTATGCAGATCCCGAAGATAGTCGCTTTTCCTTTCTTAATTTTGATGACGGTAAGAAAAGCCTTCAGGTTCACGTTCCATTCACTGAATCTATGATTTGCAGTAAATTAACTAAAGCACAACATATTTCAGAATTAACTTATGATCTAATGCAGGGATTTGCTGATATCTTCGGTATGACCGTTCTTAAACCTAAAAATGAGGTGTCTTGCCAGATTGATCGCCGAATTCAAACTAAGGAACATCCCGAACTATTACCAATTGATGAAACCCTGATTGACCTAGCTGCTCACCTATTTACCATCGCCAGCGAGATTCTATTAGATGGCCCAGTTATTTCTACTAAAGCTGCTAAAAAACTATTAATGGACCCTGCGTACGATTTATGGCGTTTATAGAATAAATTTCATCCAAATCTAACCCAAAACCAGTATAATAAACTATAATTATACATATATTATGAGTTATTAAGTAACTAGTCTCTGGGGGATTTTTGTTTATGAAGAATACAGTACTAAAATGGATCGAACAACTTAAGGAGCGATTCCATCCGCAACAAGAGGACCATCAGCCTTTTGTCGATGACGAACTCTATTTGGGAAGTCGAAGTCGCAAACGTCGTGCTCGCAGAAGAAGTATTAAACGTTTAAGCACCTGGGTCGCTGGTTTAATTGTCGCTTTCTTATTAATCTTTGGCATTTATCGAGGGATTTCACATTTTAGTTCATCCCACCGAGCCGCCCGTCTAAATGAAGAAATTGGTCAGTTATATACTGATAATCGTCACGCTGATTTAAAAGATTCGGTAACTCAAACTAAGCTAGATAAGCTCAAGTCTGATGTTGACAGTTTAAAACATTATAAGAACATCGATTCCTTGCGTGCCAAACAAGTAGCTGCACAAAATGCTTATGATGTTCGCGCTGATTACAGTCATCTTTTCAATAAACAAACTCGCGTTGCTTTAAACGTGACAACTAAAAAGGTTGACCATCAGTTGAAAAACTTAAAGCAAAAAAAGGTACCCGCTCAATTTAGAACTAACTATACTAAACAGTTAAAAGACGTCCGCAAGATTGTCGTTATGGCGGATAAACTTAGCAAACGTTATAAAGTTATTATGAAAGCTCGTAAAAACAATCTTTCCGTTGACGTGACTACAGTAGAAAAATTGATTAAGGACATGAGTAAAAACCAAAAATCACAGAAAACAGTTGATCAACAAACTAAGTTAATTAGTTTGAAGACGGTCATTAATAAGGAAGATAAACAAGCTGCTAAGGCCGCCAAAGCGGCTGCGGAAGCCGCTGCACGGGCAGAAGCTATTGCAGCTGCCGAAAGAGCGGCCGCTGAATCTTCACGGGCTGAATCTGAATCAACTTCGAAGGCCGCTTCCAAGGCTGAATCTGAATCTTCTAGTGCAGCTAAAGCATCTTCTGAAGCCGAAGCTAAATCCGAGTCAGAAGCTGAAGCTGCCGCTGAAGCCCAAGCTAATGCTAACGCCCAGACAAGTACCGATGCATCTGACAGCACTAACGATGCAGGTACCACTAATAATACTCAGGCATATTACAACTTTAGTATCAGCGGCACCGATTCTCAAACTAACACTTCAAATACCAGTTACTAATTTAAAAGAGCTATAACCAAAGGTCGCTCGTCGAATTATCGACTCCCACGTCCGCTTGATTACAGCTCTTTTTTATTTGCTATTTATCGTGATTTTCAGCCCATTTTTCGGCCTGACTGATCCCAATTGGAATCGCACGGTCTTCATCATAGCCTTCATCTAAAAGTGCGTTAGCAATTTCAATTGCTTTATTCCGCACGGTTTCTGACAAGTTTTTCATCGACTCTGGATAATCTTTTTTCGTCCATGGCATATGACTTTCCCCTTATAAGTTGATGTGTTCTCCACCAGTAACACCATATATTTGGGCAGTAGTATAACTTGCTAAGTTAGAAGCCAATAAGACATACGTTGGAGCTAGTTCAGCCGGTTGACCTGCCCGACCCATTAATGATTTTTGTCCAAATTCTGGGATAGCTTCCTCCGGCTGTCCGTGATCTAACTGAATTGGTGTCCAAATTGGGCCTGGTGCGACACCATTTACCCGAATTCCGTCTTCGATTAACTGCTGAGCTAAGTTGATGGTAAAATTAGCGATTGCTGCCTTCGTTGCCGCATAGTCCAACAATTGGCTACTTGGATTAAAGGCTTGGACCGAAGTCGTAGTAACGATGGCGCCTCCCGCTGGAATGTGTGGTTTAGCCGCCTTCACTAGGGCCAACATTGCCACCACGTTCACTTCGAAACTGTCTCTAATTTGTTGCACGGGGAGGTCATCAATCTTTTTATGGGCAATTTGTTGGCCGGCATTCAACACCATCGTGTCTAAACCGCCCAACTCTTCAACCACGCGATCAACCACTTCTTGAGGGGCCTTTTCGTCTCGGAAATCGTATGGCAATAAAACTGCCTTTCGGCCCGCTTTTTCGATGTATTCCGCGACTTCCTTCGCATCTGAATCTTCTCCAGGGAAATACTGGATGGCAACGTCTGCTCCTTCGCGAGCGAAGGCAATTGCAGCCGCTCGACCGATTCCTGAATCACCACCGGTTACTAACGCTTTACGATCTAGCAATAGTCCGTGACCTTCGTAAGTTTCTTCACCACAGTCTGGTTTAGGTCGCATCTCACTCTGTAGTGCTGGTGTATCCTGTTGTTGTTTTGGAAATTCTTCTGTATGATACAACTTTCGTGGATCCTTTAAATCTGGTTTACTCATTAATTCACTCCCTTTCTTTTGTAATTCAAATTCTAATCGAATAGAATTGCTTTATAAAGTAATATGCTTCAACGATGTAACCGTTTTACGAAAGGAGGATTAGCTCTATATGTCAACCAATTCGAATCAATTCGAAATTACCAAATTCAAAGACTTTAATGATCTTCAAAATCTAATTGAAAAGAATCGATTTCCGTCCAACATTGCAGCTGGGATCAAGACTCCGGAGGTTTTCCCACATACTTCCACGATTAAGGATGACAGCGGTAAAATCACCTACTTTGTAGGTCTCTGTAATTTAGTGATGACCAATCAAAAATCTGACTACGAAATTGTCCTAGACCCTTTAATTATTGTTTCGAGTCCTAATCAACTGAATTTTTTTGTTCGGGAAAACTCTAATACGGAAGCTGAGCTCCATCGTCTAACGCAGGCTATCCAACCTAGTTCGGCTGAAGCAATTATTGCCCATTTTCTATTGCATATTTATGATAACTATCGAACTAAATTGTCTCATATCAAGCTTCAACTAGAGTATCTCGAACAGCAATCAACCCAAACTACCCAGAATCAAGAATTAATTCAGCTTAAAAATGTTAAGAAGGATACCGTTCTTTTGGAACATACCTTAGAGACGCAACATCAGGCTTTAGAACACCTTTTCAAACTGGATGAATTTTCCAATAACCTCCAAGATGAAACGGTGATTTATAATATAAAAACCGCCGAACGTCAGATCACTAAACTAGTTGAAGTTTATCGTGATTTGATTGACGCAATCAGCGGTCTTTTTTCCGATATTATGAGTAACCATTTGAATCATTTAATGAAATATCTTGATTCAGCAGCGCTTATTATTTCCGTACCTTCCCTTATCGCGGGCCTCTGGGGCATGAACACCGGCGGCTTGCCCGGTCGACACACGAGCGTTGGCTTTTGGTCCATGGTTGCCGTTAGTGGTCTATTGGCCTTCATTACTTGGATTATCTTACGATTCAAAAAATTTAATGACTAATTTCATCCGTTTCCAAGAGGTATTTTAAATCATCGACTTGACGCTTCAATTCGGTCCCAATCGTGGTATCGGCAATGTTGCGTCGCGGTAAATCACGATCAATAATTCGTTTCAAACTAGTCGATTGCGTTTGCGATTCATACAAGTCATCAATACCTTGGAATGGCATGTGCGTTACAATCTGGAACCCGTACGAGTTATTAATTAATGTATATCCCGCAATCCCAGTCGATTTTTGATAAGCTTTGGATAGTCCACCATCGATTACGATAATTTGACCTCCACCTTTGATCGGCGACTCTCCTTCGCTGACTTTGACTGGAGTGTGCCCATTAATAATGTAACTATTACGTTCATCTAATCCAAATTTTCGTAAAATATAATGCGCAGTGGAAAGGCGATCTCTTAATTTAAAATAGGGGTTGTCGCCTTCCTTGTGAGTCGCCGAATCAGCAATAAAATATCGTTCAAAAGTGGTCATCGCCGTTCTACCAAAGAGGGGCGATTTTTTTCCAATCCAGCAATACCACATTAAATCGGTATCATCATCTTCATCACTCGTTTTCTTGGCTGCTCCAGCTCGAATGTGACGCTCGAAAAAGGTTAATAAATCTTTTCCAGCATATTTTTGACCATGATATTCAAATTGATCAAAATCACCATCTTCCGTTAGAGGAATACAGCCATGGTACAACAAATTATTATTGTAAATTAAATACATGCTTCCTTTTTCTAAAATGAAGTTCACATGCACCTTGATTTTAGGTGAATGTCTAAAGGAGTAACTCAAACTGTCAATGACTTCTTGTTCTTCCTTAGTGAGTTCATAAGGATGATCCGCATCAACCATTTGGAAACACCCATTTTCTAGCGGATATTCCTGATCTCCCAACTGAATTTTTCCTTGCTGAACTTCATCTAAAAAGAGCCGATCATCCATTTGAAATTCAGGTTGTCGTTTAATAACTTGTCCTTCTAACTTAAATTGGATAATGGTTAGCGCCTGATGAACTTGGGATAATAAATCCAAGTTGTTTTGGTCAAAGTCACCCGCCTTTGGATAAAAGGCGGGGTTAGCTTGATAATGTTGCGTGGCGAAAGTAAATAATGCTCGCAAATTAATACCATATTCCCGTTCCAAATCATAAATATAACCGTAGCGCGTGGCAATTCTAAATAACGTGGCAATGCAAGCTTGTGATCCTGCATAGCCTCCGAGCCAGAGCACATCGTGATTTCCCCATTGAAAATCTAACGAGTGGGCGTGCTCTAAAAGCTCTAACACTTGGTTGGATTTGCGGCCTCGATCAAAGACGTCCCCCACAATGTGAATATGATCAATCACCATTTTTTGAATCGTTCCAGCCAAGCTCTGAATCAAATCTTGGGCTCGGTCTAGCTCGATTATTTTACTAATAATCTGTTCATAATACTTTTGCTTGTTTTTTGGACTACCTTCTACATATAAAAGTTCTTCAATAATATACGCATACTTGGGTGGTAAACTTTTCCGTACTTTTGAACGAGAATACTTACTAGCACAGAATTGAGTGAGCCCAATCATGCGCGTAATCATCCCAAAATACCACTGCGTTAGTTCTTCTGCATCTTGTTCCAGTTGCCTTTTTTCTAAAGCATACTTCGGATAAGCTACAGTAAAATTCAATTCGTTTTTCTCTGTCTCATTCATTTCTGGAAAACAATCGTTGATCTTTTCTCGGATAATCCCCGCACCCGTTTTTAAAATGTGATTTAAGCCATCGTATTCACCGTGAATATCGCTGATAAAATATTCTGTACCTTTTGGTAAATTTAAAATAGCTTCTAAGTTGACGATTTCCGTTACAATTTCATCTTCGCTATTAAATTCCTTTTTCAATTCTTCAAAATATTTTTCTTTATACATTGGTATATATATCCTTTTTTGTTTTTTATTTGGAATTAATACCTTAGATGATAACATAAATAAAACCGCTTACAAACCAAACTTAACCGAACTTGTATTTTTGGTCTAGGGTTCAATATTTAAAAATAAAAATGCTTCATAACGAATTCGCTACGAAGCATCCTTTTTATTTACATCATTTTTGATAATTTTTCTTCAACTGAAGTTGCTGTAACCGCTAAAACTTCATTTAAATCTTCAATGTTCTTTTTACCTTGGGTTTGAAGCCATTGACGGCCAACTGCTTCGCTCTCTCCCGCAAATGGTTCGATGGCGTTACGCCAAGTTGCTCGGCCGCAAAGGACTCCATTGAATTTTGAACCTGCTTCGTGGGCAAATTTCAATTCTTCTTGGAATAGTTCAGCTGAAACCCCAGCACTGAGGAAGATAAATGGTAGATTGGTTGCATCACTTTGTTCCTTGTAGAACTTAGCTGCTTCTTCCTTACTATAAACTACGTCATCATCGTTTTCAGCGAAACCTTCAACGTAAGCTTGGTTAACTGGAACTTCCAGCTTCAGTACATCCACTCCATATTCAGGTTTTGAAAATTCTTTCGTCATTTCAATTACCTTGTGGGGTTTTACCGCAGCATATTCCTTGCCCTTCACATCGTCGTTTTCAGCGTCGTATGAAACCAATTCAAGGAAGAATGGCATGTCTTCGGCCTTACATTCATCCCCTAAACGTTCGATAAATGCGTGCTTACGTTCGTTTACGGCATCGCCTTCATCAACATCATAATATAGAAGGAATTTAACCGCATCCGCACCCAATTCTTTTAATTTTCGAACTGACCATTGATCCAAAATGTCTGGAAAACGTCCAGGTTCGGTTGCATCGTAACCTGTCTTTTCATAAGCAACCAATAAACCTGCATTTTCATCACGAACTCGGGCTGCTGGTATTCCATATTCTGGGTCTAATAGGATCCCACTAGCGTATGGGGTTAATTCTGAAGAAATCGCCACTTTAAAATCTTCGATTTCTTTTTGAGTAGCTTCATGTCCACTGGCTGCGCCAATCATTTTTTTCAACGATCCTCGTTGGTCGATTGCAAGGGCGCTAATCACACCATTTTTATCTGACAATGCTTTAATTCCACGTAATTTACCATTTTCCATTTGAAATACTCCCCTTCTCATCTGTACTGGTTGGTACCATTCAACAAAACCTATTTTAACTGGTTGGTACCACTTTGTCAAACGCTTTCATTTTAAACTGAAGTAGCCTTAATTTTTATTTTTTGAATAGTGCCGCTATTTCTTCAACCGATTTAGCATTTTTTAGTTCTTGAACAAAACTTTCATGCATTAGTAACTTAGAAACCGATGAAAGATATCGTAAATGATTACCACCTTGGTCACGTTCAGGAATTAAAAACGAAATTACCGTATCAACGGGTTGGTTATCAAAAGTTTTCCATTCAATCGGTTGTTTTAATTTCAGCACTAACATTGCAGACGTATTAATTGTATTATCTTGAGCATGTGGAATAGCGATGCCTTTTTCCATCCCGGTAGATCCTGCTGACTCACGTGCTAAATATTTATTGTATACCGCATTTGCATCTGAACTATATCCGTTACTTACAGATAAGTTTGATAGATACCGTAATAGTTCATCTCTAGATTCAACATCAACATTAACTTTAATATTATCTACAGTGAGGATACTATCTAAACTTTCGTCATTCACTTTACGCTCATTTGATACTTCTCTTTTATCTTCTAATGTTTTTTCTCCAACGTGAGCTTTATGACCATCAGCTAATGAAAGTAATAGCCCCGAAACAATTGCTCCAATTACAATAAACAAAACCCATAAAAATGGTTTATTAACCAAAGGTAGAACGATAAAACCACCATGTGGTGCTGGAACGCTAATTCTAGTTGTATAAGTTAAAATTGCTGCGATGGAAGATCCAACCATAAAAATTGGAATATTAATTAACGGATTTTTAGCCGCAAAAGGTATTGCTCCTTCCGTAATATGCGTTGATCCTAATAAGAAGTTAACATAACCAGCACTTCGCTCATTTTCAGAGTATGCTTTACGGTTAAAAAGTACTGAAAAGCCTGTAGCTAATGGCGGAGCTATGCAGGCCGCAGATACTCCAGCCATGAAAAAGTAATTTCCTTGTGCAAGCAAAGCTGTACCAGTTAGGTATGCAGCTTTATTGATTGGACCACCCATATCAGAAGCACACATAATTCCAATAATTAATCCCAAAACTAATGGACTAGAATTTTCCATTCCTTTTAAAAACGCCATCATGCCGGTATTAATATCTTTCATCGGTACCGACATATACCACATAATCGCACCGGAAATAAAAACTCCAATAACCGGAAATAGAAAAATTTGTTTTAAACCATCTAAAGATTTAGGCAATTTTTTAAATAAATGCTGTAATAAAACCACTGTGTATCCTGCAAGAAATCCTCCGACAATTCCTCCTAAGAATCCAGTACCATTGGTATAAGCAATCATTCCCGTTGCAAAACCAACTACTAAACCAGATCTTTTTCCAATTGCTTCAGCAATATAGGCACATAAAACGGGTACCATCAAATTCATTGCAAATCCGCCAATCGTATTTAGCAGTTGAGCAAATGAATTAAATTGAGCGCTATTCGGGTCGGCAGAATTGATACCCCAGAAAAAGGAAATAGCTGTTAATACCCCTCCAGCAACAACCAAAGGAAGCATATGCGAAACACCGTTCATTAAGTCTACATAGATACTGTGCCAGAAAGTTCCATTAGTTGTACTGATTTGATCTTCTTTATTATATTGGCCATTACTGTGGTATATCGGCACATCATCGTCCAATATCTTACTAACTAATTCATCCGGTTCTTTCATTCCTTTAGTTACTGAAACATTAATTAATCTTTTTCCATCAAATCTTTCAATATCAACGTCTTTATCAGCTGCTATAATGACTCCTTTAGCGTTGCTAATTTCTTCAGGCGTAAATTGATTTTCTGTACCGCCTTGTCCATGTGTTTCTACTTTAATTGAAACTCCTCGTTTCTTGGCGGCCTCTTCTAACGCTTCTTGGGCCATATAGGTGTGGGCAATTCCAGTTGGACAGCCAGTAGCTGCAATAATTGTATATTTTGTCATTTACTATCCCTCCTAACAGTTTCAATCTTAATTTGCTCGTTTAACTCCTCAACGTCTGAAAAATCAGTTAATCCTGCTTTAAATGCAGTTGAGCTTCCAGCAGCGATACTAAATTTCAAATTTTCTGCTAAGTTCTTTTGTTGGCACATTCCTGCTACGAAAGTTCCTAGCATAGTGTCACCAGAACATGCTGTATTCACTACTACTCCCTTAGGCGCATCTCCACGTAAAACTGTATCTTTATTAACGAATAAGGCCCCTTCGCTTCCCATTGATAACAGGATATTTTTTGCTCCACAATCTATTAATTTTTCACAATATTTGATTAAGTCTTGCTGACTCAATATTTTCGAGCCAAACCATTTTTCTAATTCTTCGACATTTGGCTTAAGTAATTCCGGACCAAATGCTAACGTATCTAAAACTTCTTTATAATTCGTATCAATAATTAATTTGAATCTTTTAACTTTAGATAACTTTGCAATCTCAACTAAAATATTAGGATTGATACCTTCAGAAAAGCTACCCGAAATTATTAATATATCTTTACTTGTCAGCTTCTCAATCATCCTCATCAGTTCGGCAACTTGTTGCTTCGTAACATGGGGGCCACTATTTACTTCTTTATATTCCGTGTCCTCCTCTATGACTCTTGTAAAAACGTTAATTCTAGTAGGCTGGTCGGTATGAATAAATTTATTGGGGATCCCCCTCTTTGTTAAAGTATCCTCAATGAAAGAATTCGTGAAACCGCCGCCCACACCAAGCGCTGTATTATCAATTCCTAACATTTTTAAAATAAATGAAACATTCACTCCTTTTCCATTAGCCTGAATATCATAGTTATTCGTCCGATTAACCACTCTTGGTTTCAACTGTTGTGTTTCAATAAATAAATCAATTGCTGGATTTAATGTGCACGTATAAATCATTTCAAGCACCTCTTTCTTATACTCCTAATTCTAGCCTCATCCATAATGTAAATGTTTTCAAAAACTTTGTTATTTATGTTATTGTTGAAAAAGAATTTACAATCGGAGGGATTGGTTTGGCAAATGATAATTTGAGTTCGACAGAACAATTTGTATGGAAATTCATTCAAGACAACCTAGAATTGGTTCCTTTTTTATCTATTGTTGAGTTGAGTGAACGAGCTAACGTTTCTACGGCCACTATTATCCGTGCGCTAAGAAAAAAAGGTTTTACAGGTTTCAGTGATTTTAAGCATGGAGTAGCAAAGAATAATAGTTCAAAGGATTTTACCAATTTAGAGCGTGCCGATAGTGATATTAAAAGTGCCATCCTAAAAAACGAACATGAAGTTACTAACACCATCAAAATGATTAATATTCCAGATATTGAACAGTCTGTGCAAAGAATCAAGCATGCCAAAACCATTTACATTTTTGCCCGTGGTTTTTCTGAATTAATTGCAAAAGAATTATTAGTAAAACTGCAACTCTTGAATAAAAATTGCCAACTAAGTGATGATCCAAATATTATCCGCACTTTATCAGCAGATATTAGACCTGGCAATTTGGTTATTATTATTTCTCTAAACGGTGAAACCCCTGAATTAATCGAATCTGCAAAGAAAACATCAAAAAATAAAATTCCCATTATATTAATAACTACTAATGCTGATAGTACAATCGGTAAATACTCTACAATTGAATTATGTGGTTTCAAATCCGAAACAACTTATTTTCCAGCCTTTGAAGTTCACTCTAGGCTCCCCCTACAAGTTATATCTCGTGTATTATTGGATTCTTATGTAATTCGTACCCAAAAATAAAAACCTCCGAACTTCAAAACGAAATTCGGAGGTTTTCTTTAAATTTTCTTGGTTTTAACAATGATTACTCCCATGATGGTTGCTAAGGTAATGGCCACCACAAAGGCTACATTTTGTAGATTTCCGGTTGGGTTCAGACCAAAGGCCCAGCCATAAGTCACTGGTCCCAGAGCGGCAATGAAATAACCACCCGCTTGGGCCATCCCTGAAAGCTGAGCCGTACGATAAGGATTACTGGTCTTAATCGCAAACATGGTTACTACGAACATGAAGAAAAGGCCAATCGCATAACCTAATAGCAAACTTTCAATCATCCAAAATATCGTGGACGAAGTGTTTTGGAAAAATAACATTCCTGAGGCAATTAAGCCGGTCACTCCAGCAGATCCTACTAAGAACAACTTGCCCAACCGTCCCCACTTAACTAATAATTGGGGCAAAAGCACGGTAATCGGCAAGCCAATCAACGAAAAAGCCGCCATGATAATTCCAATTACGCCTGATCCGACTTGGTGATACGCCATCAAGGATGGCATCCATGCAGTGAATGTGTAATTTAGAATCGATTGGCTCCCAAACATGATTAGAAAAGCCCATGCTTTTTTATTCACCCAGATTTGATCGTTGGACATAGCTTCTTTTTTAACTTCAACTTGCGGTTCATGGATTTCTTCTGATAGATGAGGCATCAAAAACAACCAGATTATTAATGCCAACAGAGGGGTAATCGCTAATACTATTAGCATGCTCCACCATCCGGCCAACACCATGATGGGCGCCGTGATAACGTTGAAAAGTGCCACTCCAAACATCATCGAAAAGGTATAAACCGAGGTATAAAGTCCAATATTGCTAGGGAAATATGCTGTAACAAATGATGGCATATAAACGTTTAAATAAGCAATTCCCATTCCAATCAAACTGGTTCCGATGATCATCGTCGGCATTGTAACGATGAGTCGTAATAATGAACCCACTAATAGGATGGCTAAGGTACCTAGGAGTGACTTTTTAAAACCCCACTTTTTTAAAATGGTCGAGGCGACACTCGAAAATAACATAAACATTATGAGTGGCAAAGTCGTTAAGATCCCCAAACTACTCTTCGAGACCTCCAGTTTGTTAGCCAAATCTCCTAGCATCAGAGGTAGCGTGGTGATTGGTGTTCGTAACATCAATCCGATTAAAATAACGAGGACGAGCATTCCGCTCGCGCCTAAAGTTCCTTTTTTCCAGTTCAAAACATTCTCCTTATAATTCATTAGTCGATGACTATTATATCAGAGTGTAAAAAAGCCAAAGAGTCCTAAATTAATCTGCTTAGGTTTCAGTTTTACTGAAAATTAGGTTAACTGAAAATCTTTATATTATATAGTAGTTATTTCACTAAAAGCGATAGCGAGGTAGTTGTCGAATAAACTCTTGGTAATGTAATTCTTCCCCAGTTGATTCAATTTGAACCTGTTCCAAATTATTTTGTCGCAACTGATCCTCATCAATCCAGATTTGGTGGGTAAAAGTCGCATTCCCAATTAAATCAATCGTATATGCACCATGAATTTGATTCACCCGAGTCTTGACCATCCCACCTGGATTAAAGATATCATTTACTTCACCCAATCTAGTTTGACCATCATTTAACAAGCTCCAAACTAAACTTGTCGCTGACATCCCTGTCCCACAGGCATTAGTAAAACCAACCCCCCGTTCATAAGTTTGGACGAACAATTGATTCTGACCAATGACTCGTCCAAAGCTCACGTTAACTCCCTTTGGGAACCAAGGATTGGAAGCATTTAACCTATGACCCAATTCCGCTAACTTTTTAGTTGAAAGCCGGTTATTATTATCAATTGCTATTAAATGTGGATTAGGTACCGCCACGGCCGAAAAAAGAAGCTGATCATCAAAATCTCGAACTGGCGCATTAAACAATTTATCCTGATTTTCAATTTGCATTGGTAGGTTTTTAGCATTAAAACTAACCGGTGAAATTTCCACCTGATATGTGGGTAACCCATTTCCAATCGTTGCTACCCGTCCTACATGCAAATCGGCTTGATCTGTTTGGACCAAAAAATCATTTTCTTCATATTTTTCGGCTAAATAACGAGCCACCGTTCGCAGCCCATTTCCACACATGCTAGCGAAGCTACCGTCGTTATTAATAACCTGCATTCGTCCCCGAACGCCAGCATGGTCACTTGAACTAACTACAAGAAGTCCGTCAGCCCCACCTAACAACCCTGTTTGATTATTAGTAACTTGAATTGCTAATTGAATTAACTGGTCTGGATTCATTGGTATTTCGAGTTGTTCTTGATCAAGTAATATAAATGAATTTTCTGAACCGTGTACTCGTAATAATTTAATCATCAGTCTGCCCTACCTTTGTTTTTAAAAAATTCTCTGTAAATTTCACGAACAGCTTGATTTACTTGGTTTTGATGAACTCCGAGCATCGTTGAGATTCTAGAAGCCCCTTGGTTAATCATCTGAATTCCAATTTGTTTTCGTGCTAGAGCATTCACAATTCGATCTACAACGCCGACCTTGTCACGCATTCCCTCTCCAACCACCATTAAGATTGCATAATCATCAATCCATTCTAACTGGTCAGTGTGCAATTCTTCCCGAATATCGGATAACAAACTGGGTAAAATTTCGTCCGTTATTTGATTCTGGTTGAAAATAATTGTTAAATCATCAATTCCAGAAGGCATATGTTCGTAACTAATATCGTAACGATATAAAATTTTTAATAATTTCAAGGTAAAACCGACTTCACGATTCAACAGATATTTGTGTATATACAAAGCCGCAAACCGACTTGAGCTCGCCACTCCTGTGATTTCTAAATCAGAAGCATAATTTTGTTCGGGTTCAATTACGGTTCCTGGTAAATTGGGATGATCCGTATTTTTAATCACAATTGGAACTTGAGCTTCAATTGCTGGGATGATGGCTTCATCGTGAAAAACGGAAAATCCAGCATATGCAAGTTCCCGCATCTCACGGTAAGTCATCTCTCGAATTGGATGTGGCTGGGTAATGATCTTAGGGTCAGCCGAATAAATGGAGTCCACATCCGTAAAATTTTCATAAAGTTGAGCTTGGAAACCACGTGCGAGAATGGCCCCCGTGATGTCTGACCCTCCCCGCGAGAAAGTGCATACCTCACCATTTTGGTTATATGCATAAAAACCAGGAACTACAAGATACTCCGCCTCATCCAGCAAATTTGAACAAACTGCCTCAATTTGAGCATATGAATGCTGGTCTAAGATCGCGTTATTATAGTCACCATGCGCCTTTATGCCCAATTGTTTCGGATCAACAAACCGCGCAGTAACATTGAATTTTTTTAAAACTAATGCCATTAAAATTGCGTTTAACCGCTCCCCTGCCGCCTTAAAATGAGCAAGACGGCATGCTTTATTTGCGTGGTGCAAATTTGCTAAATCAATTAGATGTACATTGATTTGTTCAAAATCCGAATCAGAAACGTGGTATGCATCTGCAATTTCTTGATATCGGTCTAGCACTGCTTGACGTGCTACTTTGACGTTCTCCCCAGATGCGTTGGCATATTTGATTAATAGATCCGTCACCTTAACATCATCTTTGAAACGCTTCCCCGGTGCCGAAACGACCACAATTCGACGTTCGGGATCTGCTCTTAAGATTTCAATTACTTTTTGATATTGCGCTGCGTTAGCTAGAGAGCTACCACCAAACTTAACAACTTTTACCATACTAGTCTCCTTTTGCGAGGTTCTAGCTTTCCAACTAACCAAAATAAAAACGCCCATTCGTAAAAAAACGAAAATGGGCGCTAGTAATTAACTAACATCGCTAAATCATTAGTCTGATTTGAAAAGCACCCCGCTATCAGTCATGATAGCGACAGTCCTTGAGATGTTATCTCAAGACCCAACAAACATTGAGAAAGGTCAATGTTCATTTCGGCGGATCATCCTTTCGCTGGGGCATATCGAATCCTTCATTCTATCCTCAGATACTTTTAATCTCCGCAACCTCTTTTTTAATTTAAGCCTATTATACTCATTCTGTACTAGAATGCAAAAAAATAAATTTTTCATAAATCACTTCTACTTAGAGCAACAATTTATGACATATACCCTCTTACTTTATGCTTGACGAAATTCATTTAGTATTATAAATTTGTGAAAATTAAATTAGAAAAGGGGGTAAACGAATGTCTTTATACACCGTAAATAACGTTAATCAGGTTACCATAGGCGGCCTAAGTGCTACTCAACTTGCCCGTCAATATGGGACCCCACTCCAAGTTTTTGACGTCACCATGATTCGTAATCAAATTCAAGCCTTTCAAAAAGAATTTGAAGACCGTGGTATGCGCGGCATCGTCAGCTATGCTTCCAAGGCTTTTAGTTGCAAAGCCATTTATCAAGTTGTTAAGCAAGAACATGCCCATTCCGATGTCGTTTCTGGAGGTGAGATTGCTACAGCTTTGGCCGCTGGTTTTCCCTCTACTAGTCTTAGCTTCCATGGCAATAATAAATCACTCGCCGAGTTGAATTTTGCCGTCCAAAAAGGAGTGGGAACTATCATTTTAGATAATTTTCATGAATTAGAATTGCTCGATCAAGTTTTGAACGAAAATAATACTCAAATCGATGTATTGCTCCGTGTTACACCAGGTGTTTCTGCTCATACTCACAGCTATATTCAAACCGGTCAAACTGACAGTAAATTTGGATTTGATATTGATTCAGGACAAGCATTAAAAGCCATGCGCTTGTCCCAAAACAACCCTCGAATCCATCTACGAGGAATTCATGCCCACATTGGTTCACAAATTTTTGAAGTAACAGGTTTTAAATTAGAGGTTAAAAAGTTAGTCAATTTATTAACAAATTGGTCTCAAAAATACCAATTTACAGCCGATATTTTAAATATCGGTGGTGGATTTGGAATTAAGTATACCCATGCGGATGATCCTCTTGCCCCCGAGCTTCTTCTCGGTGAAATTTTAGATGAACTTCAAGTCCAGTACTCTAAGCTTGGACAACCCATTCCCACCATTTGGATAGAGCCAGGTCGTTCCATTGTTGGTCCAGCCGGTTTTTCACTTTACACAATCGGTTCACGAAAAGATGTCCCTGGTTTATCCCCTTACGTTGCTGTTGACGGCGGAATGGGTGATAATATTCGGCCCGCACTTTACCAGGCTGACTATGAGGCGGTCCTTGCAGAAAATCCAAATCAGCCTCCGATTGAAACCGTTCGTTTAGCTGGTAAATTCTGTGAATCTGGTGACATCTTAATCAACCACCTTCCATTACCTACTACTAAGACCGGTGATGTACTCGTTATGTTGGCAACAGGTGCTTACGGGTATTCAATGGCTAGTAACTATAACCGTAATCCTCGTCCAGCAGTTGTCTTTGCTGAAAATAGCCAAGCTCAATTAGTTATTCAAAGAGAAACATACGCAGATATGATACAAAATGATTTAGATTATTGAAAATTGAAAGGGGAATTACTATGAGTAATCTTGACACCCAATCCATTATTAACACCATTTCAAACTCCAAAAAGCAGACCCCCGTTCGAGTGTTTATTGCCGGAGAAAAACTATATCAATTACAAATACCGAATGAAATTGAAGCTTTTATTTCACCAACTTCTGGAACTCTTTTTGGTGAATGGAAATACGTTAAAGCACTATTAGAATCATCTTCTCAAATCACACACTATCGAGTCGAAAACGATAGTCGAAATTCTGCAGTTCCTCTTCTGGACAAAAAGGAAGTCAATGCCCGAATTGAGCCAGGTGCTATCATCCGTGATCAAGTTTTAATTGGCAATAATGCAGTTATCATGATGGGCGCTATTATTAATATCGGCGCCGAGATTGGAGCCGAAACAATGATCGATATGGGCGTCGTCCTTGGTGGGCGGGCTCTAGTTGGTCGACATTGTCATATTGGTGCAGGTGCTGTCTTAGCTGGCGTAATTGAACCAGCTTCCGCTCAACCCGTTCAAATTGATGATCATGTTTTGATTGGAGCCAATGCCGTTGTGGTTGAAGGCGTTCATGTTGGAACCGGTGCTGTTGTTGCTGCTGGAGCAGTAGTTACCAAAGACGTTCCTGCACATACAGTAGTTGCTGGGGTACCAGCTCAAATTATTAAACGGGTTGATAATACAACTTCCCAGAAAACAGCGCTTGAAGACGGACTACGTAACCTATAAGGAAGTGTTTAAAATGACCATTGAACCATTAAATTTAGTTCGAATAAGGCGACGGTTTCACGAATCACCGGAATTAGCCCTAAAAGAATTCCAGACCCACGCCCTACTTTTAAGCGTCATCCGCTCGCTACCGCAAAACTTGCTTGAAATTAAAACCATTCCCGAACTACCAACCGCTTTACTAGTTCGAGTTGCTGGTTCGCATCCTCATCGAACAATTGGATATCGAGCAGATATCGATGCACTTCCTGTCAACGAAAAGACTGACCTTGACTTCGCTTCCAAAACTCCAGGTATTATGCACGCCTGTGGTCATGATATTCACATGACGGTTGCCTTGGGCATCTTAGAATATTTTGCTAACCATCAACCGCAAGATAATCTAATCTTCTTTTTCCAGCCAGCAGAAGAGAGCCATAGTGGATCGGTTCGAGCTTTTAATGCAAATATTTTTACCAATCAGTTTAGACCAGACGAATTTTACGGGCTCCATAGCACGCCGACGTTGCCAGCCGGTGTAATTGGTTGCCGCATGGGAACCCTGTTTGCTGGAACTACAGAAGTTAATCTTAAATTAACCGGCAAAGGAGGACATGCAGCCTATCCACAAGACGCAAATGATATGGTTGTTGCTCAAGCTTATTTAATTACTCAGCTTCAAACCATTGTTGCTCGTAATGTCAACCCCATCGAAGGCGGGGTTTTAACCCTTGGAAAAGTGTCTGCTGGAAATGTTCGAAATGTTATTGCTGATCAAGCCGTCATTGAGGGCACTATTCGCGGATTAACTCAGAAAATGATTCTTCTAATTCAACAACGCGTTCAACAAATTTGTGAAGGAACTGCCCAAGCCTTTAATTGCCAAGTCGAGGTCAAAATGAATCAAGGTGGGTATTTACCAGTGGAAAATGATCCAACCTTAACTCATGAATTAATTCAATTCATGCAAAGCGATTCGGCCATTAAATTTAAAAAAACTCCGCCAGCAATGACCGGCGAAGATTTCGGATTCTTGCTGAGCAAGTTTCCAGGCACCATGTTTTGGTTGGGCGTCGGTGCTACCAGTTCACTTCACTCTGCCACCTTTAATCCCGATGAACGTGCCATTCAATTGGGAATCGATGCAGTGGTTAAATTTCTTCAAAATCGAATGTCCAAGGGGGCTTAAATATGCTTGAAAATGTTGATTTGATTTCCGCTATTATTACACCATTTGACGATCAGTTAAAAATTAACTTTACTGCGTTAGAACGTTTAACTAATCATCTCATTGAAACCGGCAATACTGGTTTTATTATCGGGGGAACTACCGGTGAAACACCTACCTTAACTCACGCTGAAAAATTAGGTCTGTATACTCGCTTTGCTGAAATAGTTGCTGGACGAGTACCCATCATTGCTGGAACCGGATCAAATAATACCCAAGCTACCATTGACTTCACTAAAGAAGTTCGCCAAATTGACGGGATCATTGCCGCTCTAGTCGTTACCCCCTACTACAATAAGCCTAATCAACGCGGGATGGTAGCGCACTTTAAAGCCGTCGCGCGCCAAGCTGACTTTCCGATTATGATGTATAACATTCCCGGACGAACCGGTGTTCAAATGGAAAATGCAACCATTGTTGAGCTTTCTCAAGAACCAAATATCATTGGAATTAAACAGTGTACAAATTTAAATGACATTGGTTTTTTAGTTGAAAATACCCCCAATGATTTTGCTGTATATACCGGAAATGATCCAGAAACTCTGGGTGCAGTCGCTTTAGGCGCAAATGGGGTTGCTTCGGTTGCAAGCCACATATATGGCTATCAGATACGAGCACTTTTAGATGCTGTGAAACACGGGGATCTATTAAAAGCCGGAAAATTACAGCGAGAATTAACACCCAAAATGGAAGCCCTCTTCTTATATCCGTCACCAGCACCAGTTAAAGCCGTTCTAAACGCTCAAAATTGGTCCGTTGGTAGTCCACGACTTCCTATCTTGCCATTAAATCAAAAAGAAAAGCTCAATTTAGCCCATCAGCTGGGGGTTAATCATCTTGCCGACGTGCAGAGTTGCATTACTAGGAAAGGAGCCATTATATGATAAATCAGGTTAAAACTGTTGTGATTGCTGGTTGTACAGGATCTATGGGTCAACAAACCGTTCAGTTAATCCAAAACTTACCGGGTTTCGAGTTAGTTGGTGGTTACGCACCACATGCCATCCCCCAAACATCTGATTATTTGGTCACTAATCAGCTAGCTGAACTTCCGCAAGCTGACATTTGGATTGATTTCACCGTCCCCTCCATTGTTTTTCAAAATATTAAGTATGCAATTACCCATGGCTATCATCCGGTCGTTGGAACTAGTGGTCTTTCAACGTCCGAAATGCATGAGCTCCAAACTTTGGCAGCTACCAAAGAGTTGGGAGGATTAATTGCTCCTAATTTTGGATTATCAGCTGTCCTTTTAATTCAATTTGCTAAGCAGGCTGCTAAATATTTCCCAGAAGCCGAAGTGGTTGAAATGCATCATCAAGATAAACAAGATGCTCCATCTGGAACCGCTATTGCCACCGCCAAAGCCATCAGCGCATCTCGTACTCATGCTAACGACTATGATGAAATTGAAACTATCCCTGGTGCTCGAGGAGGTAAAGTTGATGGTGTTCCAATCCATTCAATTCGTTTACCGGGCTACGTTGCCCACGAACAAGTTCTCTTCGGTGGACCGGGTGAGGCTTTAACCATTCGTCAAGATTCATTTGACCGCCAATCTTTCATGTCTGGAGTTCGACTGGCTTGTCAAAAAGTGACCGATTTAAATACCTTAGTGGTTGGTCTAGAAAATATCTTAGATTAGGGGGCTTTATAAATGCCTGAACTCGATTCCGTTCTACAAAACCAAACTCGGCCGGCACTCTCAGCAATTAGTCGCTCTGCCATCCGCCAATTTGATCAACAAGTGTCTGATATCCCGGGAATTTTAAAGTTAACGTTGGGTGAGCCCGACTTAAACACGCCAGAACACGTTAAACAAGTTTTAATTAACGCAATCACTAATAATGCCTCCCACTACGCTCCGTCGGCCGGCTTACTGCGTTTGCGCCAAGCTGTTAGTAAATATCTACTGAACTCAACTAATATTCGGTACAACCCAGCGAGTGAAATCTTGATCACAATCGGCGCTACCGAAGCAATTTTTGCTACCATGCAAACCATTTTAAGTGTTGGCGACGAAGTGATTATTCCAACTCCAACCTTTCCTTTATACATGGCAATTGCAAAAGCAATTGATGCCACGGTGATTGAAATCGATACCTCAGATACTGATTTTGTACTCACAGCCGATGCTTTGAAACAAGCTTTACAAGCGCACCCGAACGCCAAAATGCTAGTCCTAAATTACCCAACTAATCCGACCGGCGCAACTTACTCTAAAAGCAAGCTAACAGAACTCGCCCAGGCGATTCAAAATTCGAAGCTATTCGTCCTAGCAGACGAAATTTACGGTGAACTCAGTTACGATAATAAGCACTATTCCATAGCCGAACTACTACCTTCTCGAACTATTCTTATTAATGGAATTTCTAAATCGTACGCTATGACTGGCTATCGGATTGGTTTCTTAGCTGCTCCGGCGACGCTCACCAGTAATATTTTAAAATTACATGGATTCATGGTTACCACCGCTCCCACTAGTATTATGGAGGGGGCGATCGAGGCTCTATTACATGGTCAAGACGATGTAGCCAAGATGTGCGAACAGTATCGATTACGCCGTGACTACCTTGTAAAGGAACTTAATCAATTAAATTTTCAAGTTCGCTCGCCCGCTGGGACTTTTTATCTTTTTGCTAAAATTCCCATCAATTTGATCCAAAATTCGAACCAGTTGGCCTTGCAAATCGCCCATCAAGCTAAATTAGCCGTGATTCCTGGCAAAGTTTTCGGAGCTGGTGGTGAAGGTTATTTACGTTTCTCGTATGCAGCATCCATGTCCAACTTACACGAAGCCGTTCGACGGCTTACAAAATTTGTTCAGGAGGAAAAATAATATGTCAGCAATCACCGTTGCCATCCTAGGAGCCACTGGCGCCGTTGGAACCAGAATGATTGAGCAACTTGAACAGTCTAATATTGAAGTTCGTGATTTAAGACTACTCGCGTCGCCCCGTTCCGTCGGCAAAGTTCAAACTTTTCGCGGTCAAGAATATGAAGTATCCGTCGCGACTCCTGATTCATTTATCGGGGTGGACTTAGTTTTATCCTCAGCTGGTGGCTCAGTTTCTAAAAAATTAATTCCCCACGCTGTAAAAAACGGCGCGGTCTGTATCGACAACACTAGTGCCTTTCGTATGGATCCAGAAGTCCCTCTGGTTATTCCCGAGGTCAATTCTGATGATCTTGATTGGCATCACGGGATAATTGCTAATCCTAACTGTAGTACCATCCAAATGTTGGTAGCACTCGCCCCGCTTGATCGAAAATACGGTCTAAATCGAATTATTGTTTCAACCTATCAGGCTGCTTCTGGAGCTGGTCAATCGGCTTGGAATGAACTATTAGAGGAAGCTCGCCAACATCTTGATGGGCAGGCTGAAATAGCTAAAATTTTGCCAGTTAGTGGCGCATCTCATCATTATCCTTTAGCATTTAATTTACTTCCTCAAATCGATGTTTTTGAAGATGACGGTTATACCCATGAAGAGTGGAAAATGATTCATGAATCTAAAAAGATTTTACGCCACGACTTGAATAATTCAGATTTAAAAGTAACGGCGACCTGTGTTCGGGTTCCTGTCCCCGTCGGGCATGGCGAATCCGTATACTTTGAATTAGAACAAAATCCATCGGTGCCAGAAATTCAGACCGTTTTGGACCAAGCTGATGGCATCGTTTTGCAAGATGATCCCCGCACTCAGCTTTATCCTCAACCCATCACCGCTGAAGGACACCAATCCACTTTCGTCGGACGAATCCGAGCTGACGCTGAAAATCCAGGAGGTTATAATCTCTGGGTTGTTTCTGATAATTTACTTAAAGGAGCGGCTTGGAATGCAGTCCAAATCGCCGAAACTTTAGTTCAAAGAGAATTACTGTAAATACCCTTACGTAACAAAAAAGTAGCATCCGACTTAATTTACAAGACGTTGCTACTTTTTGTCGTGCCACTGATCAAACCAACTTTGCTTAAAAGTGAAAGTCCTTATTTAACCCACACAAAATTTCCTCGTCCTTCTACGGTCCATCCCAATTAAAAATAATTGACTTTTTGCATTAAAGCACCACAATGTTAAATGTATTAATTTTTAAGAGATGAATTGGGGGGACGGATATGCAAAATAATGTATCCAAAGGATTAACGGTTAACAAAACCTTAATCCTAATTGCGCTGGGGATGTTCACGTTTATGTCAACATTAGATGGGTCAATCGTTAACATTGCGATGCCCATTATGTCTAAGGAGTTATCTGTTACAGCAAGTCAGATTGAATGGGTCGTATCCATCTACCTGATTATAATTAGTTCTTTACTCATGTTTTTTGGTCGCCTAGGAGATGTGGTCGGTAAGACCCGCATTTTTAAAATTGGCACGGCAATTTTTATTATTGGTTCATTAATCGCTGGAATCAATCTTGGGTTACCATTTTTGCTATTTGCTCGCGGTGTTCAGGCGGTTGGAGCAGCGATGACTATGTCAAATAGCTTTGGAATCACCACTAGTTCTTTTCCAATCAATCAGCGTGGGCGGGCGATGGGCTTCATCGGAACTTTCGTTGCTCTAGGATCAGTTGCTGGACCCGCCGTTGGAGGTTTAATTCTCAACTACTTACCTTGGAATTATATTTTCTGGATTAATGTTCCGATTGGAATAATTGCTATTTTATTGGGACTTAAAAGTTTGCCAAAAGATGTTCCTGTTTCGGCCAACGCGCCCCTCGACTGGTTAGGCACACTAGAATTTGTTGTTTTTATTGTAACTTTCTTCTTTGCTATTTTACGAGGGCAAGCAATTGGGTATACCCATCCAATCATCCTTGGAGCACTGTTGATTGCCGTGGTTTCAATTATCCTATTTATTCGTACCGAGAAACAACTTAAGCATCCTTTACTCGATTTTTCAATTTTTAAGTATTCGGATTTCACCTTCGGTTTGATTGCAGCATTACTCGTTTTCATCAATGGTTTCTTTTATAACGTTTTGATGCCTTACTATCTAGTTAATGCTCGTGGTTTATCCTCTGGACTTTCAGGAGTCCTACTTTCAATCATTCCACTTACTATGGTAATTTTTGGACCGATTGGTGGCGTCTTAGCTGACAAATTTAATTCAACTAAAATTACCATTATCGGTGTTACGCTAGTATTGTTAGCCCAATTTTTGATTATGGGCTTTCAGTTGGATACTCCGTTCTGGTACTTTATTTTTACTTCAATTGTTACCGGAATTGGGATTGGTATGTTTCAATCGCCGAATAACGCATCTGTAATGTCCGCCGTTCCAAGTAATCGACTAGGAATCGCTGGCAGTGTTAATGCGTTAGCTCGAAACCTAGGTATGATTTTAGGCGTTAGTATCTCTACATCATCGCTTTTCTTAGTAATGGGTGCCAAACTCGGTCGTAGTATTACTACTTATCCAACCGGCAACGATCAACTGTTTATCTTCGGAATGCATGTTGCTTTCATGATTTCCGCAGCTTTACTTGTCATTGCCGATTTGATTGTGATTCAACGCTGGTTCGTTTCCAAAAAGAAACATAAAAATTAATTACTCTATGTAAAATATTTTATATGCTATATCAAAAAAGACGTCTCACAGTGGACGTCTTTTTTTGTATTAGATGTTACTCTTTTCCGAAGTTCTTTCTGACATCATTTCCGGCGACGATAAATGAACCACCCAACCAGGGCCAATAGGCTCGCTCCGACCATTAAAAAGTTTTTAATGATGGCCTGTTTTTCTTCGGCTAAGAAAACTGGGCGATCCTTTTGGATATATCCCGTTTTAATTGACTGCGTGTTACTTAACTTCTCCGTGCTGTTTTGCCACCCCTGTCCCGTTCCAACGCCCTTACTTTCTGGAACATATGTATTAATCCTTTGGGAAGTCAGGTTGGTCGCCGTTAAATCCCCTTGACTGTGATAATGCCGATGTTGATCTACGGAGGAAATTCGCGTTTGGTAGTCGATTACGTAGGTCTGCTTAATCTTTCCTAATCCAACCGTAAAACCCTTCGTCCCATTCGTCATGATTTTCACTTTAGGACAGGTTGCCGTTACCTCAAAATCTTTACCTTGGTCATCAAAGGCTACTCCCATGACTTCGATGGAACCCGTTAAAAGTTTTTGATGGTCTCCGATTAGTTCGGTACAATCGACCTGATTGAGATTTTGCTTAGCATAATTCACACGCACTCGCCAATGTATCAACGTGGGGTCCTTCACATCGTACCAAGACCACTGGTATAAAGTCTCATTCGGATTCGGACCGCCATTGGGTTTTATCTTAATTTGAGCTACACGCCCAGCTCCCCAATTTAAAAGTTGCACTTGGTTTTGATCGACCTTAGAATAATTCCATTGCGTTCGGACACTAAGAGCACCTTTCACTCCACCTACATAATGCTCCACATATTCTGTCAATTTGACTTTAACTTTATTAGTTGGTTTCAAGACTTGCACTTTACCAATAATGTTACCTCGCCCATCAGTCACATCAAACTTAACATTACTAACTAACTTCAAACTGTCTGGCACTTTGAGCGTCATCGTATCTCCAGCTGTCACCCTTTTAGAAACTGGAATATTAAAATTCCAATGAATCTTCATGTTATCGTAAAGTCCAAAAGTAGTTTGCGCTTGATCTTTGCTATTTCTCAACTCAACATTAGTAATAAACTGTTCGCCCCAATCGGTTGCTGCTCGAACACTGAGTGGTTTACGATTGATGCCCCAAAACCATAGCACAGCCATCACCAATATCAGAAGCCCTTTTTTATTCATGAAAACCTCTCCAAATCTCGCTTCCATTCTATTTATGATTTATAAATGTTAAAAGGAATCTTTTATTGCCAATTTGGATCTTGGTGCTTTTCAGACCAAATGCATCTAATAATCGTCCCCACAGCAAGAATTGCGAAAAAAATCGAGAGCGTTGCTAATAGGTGATACATGAACCCCCAACTTAAGCTTACAAAAGCTACACCACTTCTTTGAATATTTGAATACATAACTTTTTCGTCCCCTATTGAATTAAATCATTAATCTAGATGATTCCACGTACCCGCCGACCCGCTTAACAGCTGAACCAGCGCCCCAAGGTACGCAATTTGTAAAAATAAACTATAAATTAATTCTGGAAAAATCATTAATGCAAATATCTTTGCCTGCCGGTCTTGGTTCCAAATCGTAATCACCCGCTCGACTGCAAAAATCACTCCAATTAAAAACCAAAAGAAACTAAAAATAATCAAGTCTTGCACCATTAAGTAACCGGTGAAAACAATCAGTCCCATAAATGCTAGGACTGAAATAAGTAACATTAACTGTTGAAAAACATATGGAAATAAAACGCGATCCCATTTTCGGCGCACCATTTGTTGGAGCGCTCCTAAATACCAGCGTCGCCGTTGTAAAAATAGTAGTCGCCAGTTGGGCATAATTTCCGTCGTGCAGTAACAAGAGATTGGGGAAATTATTCTGGCCCCCGCCTCTTTTAAATCAATCGTCAACGCAAAGTCCTCGGTAATCGAGTCTTCGTCGTAAAAACTACCTTTGCGAGCTTTAACTTTCTGAAACATCTCGGCACTTACCATCGAAGCGGTCCCGGTTAAAACAAAAACTTTTTTGCTCCGCTTAATCTGATTGGTGTAGCGGTACCACTCCAATTGCTGACAAAATTCAATCATCGAACTTCGATCCGCATCCCCGAAAAACACCGAACCGACCGCATCATAACCACCAGCATCAATCGCTATCTGGGCCCGTTCAATCCAATCATCCGCAATCACCGTGTCAGCATCACAAATGAAAATATATTGGTCGGGTAATTGCCAATCAACGTAATTTTCTAAGGCTTGATTTAATGCTCCTGCTTTACGATGCTGATTATCAACCGTTTCAAAAGCCACCGCTCCTGCCTGAATTGCTTTTTGATAAGTATCATCTGTACAGTGATCACACGCCACAATCACTTTTCGAACTTGTTGCTTTAACGCTTTAATCGTTGCTTCAATATTTGCACCTTCATTATGGGCAGGTACGATTGCCGTGACATCCATGTTTAACTTACCTTCTCCTTAATTAATACGTGTTTCCACCTAAATATGGAGTTTGATTGACCAATGAATAAATACTATTGGTCAGCTTCATCGTCGTTGTTTTACCTCTGCGATTTCCCAACAAAACGACGGCATTGCCGGCCTTTTTGTTGAAAATGATTGAAGGTTCATATCCCTGCAAGATGCCGTGCCCGCGGTAATAAAGCTTATTGTGGTAGACTCCACCGGCATAAACACTATGTGGGACAGTTTTAAACAACTCCTTGACGGTCTTCATTGGTAAAATTTCGCCATTGACCAAGGCCGAAAAGTAACGGTAAAGGTCGCCGGCGGTCATAAAAAAACTCCCGGTACCAATCTCATTACGATAGACGTAGCGAGGATTGGCGAACGGTTGCCCATTTTTGTGGTAGCTTACGGCTACTTGGGGATTCGAAAAATCCGGCATCACCATCACATTTACCTGATTTTTTAGATTGACTAACGTATTAAAACTAGCACTGTAACTTTGATGCGTTAGTTGCGTAATAATTCCCGCCAATAGATGAAAATTAATCGCATCATAATCCCATCCCTTACGCGGATCGACCACCACATGCTTAGCGTAATAGTTGGCCAATGCTTTTTCACTCAGTGTTTTTTCTGGATCACTCGCTGCTTCTAACCCCGAGGTCATGGTCAACATATTGCGAATCGTGATATTTTTAGCGTTAGGAATGGACGGATAAAATTCAGCCAGTTTTGTAGCATAATCCAATTTCCCCTCTTGAATTAACTTCGCTACCATCACGGAAGTCATACTTTTTTCAATCGAGGCGATGTTATACAAAGTATCCACACCATTTTTTCGTGAAGCATTTTGTTGCCCATAGCCTTTATGCAACAAAACTTTATGATTCCGAATCACCAAGGCGGTGCCACTAAAATCATTGCTTTTTAAGGCGTAATTGATATTTTTAACTACCGTCTCTCTGGAACGGACGTTGTACCTCGTTGCCCAACGATCATTGAAGTACGTATCATGTACCATTTTTAAAACAAATATTACCTGCAAGGTTACTATCACCCAAAACCAAATCTTTTTCTTTGCGCCCATTTCTGCCTTCCATCAATAACTCATTCATCTACCATCGTGATAAAAAGAAGCTGTGATTCATCGGGCTGCGCACGAACATTCCTCAAAAATCGTACGTTTGACCTTTCTTCACAGCTTCCCGTCGTTCCTTATCCTACAAAAAGGATATTAGAATGATCCCCCCGTGTGCTAATCAAGGACTAGCACGTTTTTATAATATAATCCGTGTCTCTTATCGTAAAGGGGTTCTATGTTTCACGTTTTTCATCTAATTTTAAAATCGTGAGAATGCACCTTAAAATTCAAAAAGACTTTTTAACAGTAAGTCCCGAGCGGACGCCGTTAAAAAGTCTTTGGTTAGCTATTAATTATTTTTTTATCATTTTGTTTAATTTTTACGATTAAATCACCTAGTTGTTCCCAATCCTCAGCTAAAGGTGGTGACTCCCAGATCATTTGCTCACAATCGACATCATAAAAACGTTGATCCGATAGAAATATATCCGTATCATCTTCCAGACGTTTAGAAATTTCGATATTAAGGGGCGCAAATTGTTGTAGCTGAGACGTGATGTACTTGGTAAAAACTTTTCCATTAGAAAAATCGACCGTAATCTTCACGACACTACTTACCAACTGAACCGGTAGATGTTCCAGCAAAATTAACATGTAAGTATAATATAGCTGGGTTAACGTATCTTTATCAAGCCTTAATTTACGTTGCTCGCCTACATACGCCAAAATTTGTTTCACCATCTCGTCAATTTCGGGATAAGTTTCACTGAAAAAGGGCACCTTAGTTGGATCTACAAACGTCTCACTGAAATAAAATGGCGAAAATACTTTGAGATTGGTTTCTAGTAGTTCCTGTCGAATCTCTGCTAGTTGATCATCCACTTCTAACCCTTCAAAAATTTGGTGCAAAAAATCGAGCTGTTTTTCTACCAAAGTTTGAATTACTTTTAACGGCGGCTGATTCCCACACTTTTCGATTTCAAATGGCGCTAGTTCGTTGACCATAAAATAAATGTTCAGATACCAAGCTTCTTGGATTAAATCAGGCTCTTCTAACCCCCATAAATCTCTCAGTGGCTCTAGAAAATCCAACTTTTCCTTAGCGCAATCCTTATCGACAATCTTTTTAACCACATTTCCCTGACGAATACGCTTAGTTTGGACAAACAAAAAATTCGTCAAGCGTTGCCGTTCTGTGTAGCTTAAATGCATGGATTTTAGCTCACTCAACTCGGTGATTAAAGTGTCCACCGGCTCTCCCAGCTCAATCGGCATCGCATCAATTCCATTGAAAAAATGATGAATCACGCTAAAAATAGTCTGTCGCACACTTTCTTCATTGCGATGGGTCTTGTTGAAGAATTCTTCCGACAGAATTTGCCTAATATAAATAATATTGCGATAATAGGTTGCTCGACTGATTCCGAATTGCTTTAGGAATTGAGCTTGGGTGCCGTAAATTCCCAATTGAGAATTTATAAAAATATTCAAACGAATTGACCTGGTCGCCATGTTTTCCAGAATGGTTTTCATTGAAGTTGTTGTTAGACCATAGATTGACAGGACTCCCTTGCCATCGTATTCCAAATCAATGTTTTCAATACGAAGTGCAGTAATCGTTGATTTTAGTAAATCAAACGCGCCCAGCACCTGATGTCTACTAACTCCCAGCTCATCTTGAACATAGCCTATCGAAAGCCTCTTCTCAGAATCATGGATATACAGTTCGGCTAGTTGGAGGACCAACTGCTGCTCATCGTCCAATAATCGGTTAAACTTCTCGATCATATTATTAACTCCTTAAGGTGATTTGTTAACAATATTTTTAAAGGCATCAAAATATAGACTCTAAAAATATGTCTGGGGGTAAATCATCTTGGGAACAAAGCACTACACCAAATTATACAACAAGAGTAGAAAATGGCTAATTACCGTTGTGTTAAGTATCGTTATCGTTACCAATACATTTTTAGTTTCGACCACCGCTTGGGCGGCTAAAACACCTACTCCAAAACCAACCTCCCCATCTAATGCTGAATCCTATCAGGCGGACGCTAATTCAACGACCGTGGCTACGAGTTCTAGCAGTACAACCACGGCGTCTTCATCCGCTACTCAAAGTTCCAGTGCGACGGCTACTAATCCGCCATCTACAGCACCATATCACCATCATCATCACCACCATCACGCTACGGTTACCGTACGGTATGTGGATCAGACGGGGAAACTCTTAGCTACCGGGACTGCCGATTATCCATTCGGCCCTTTTGTAGGCCGGCCCTACACTACCCATCCTCAAAATATTAATAATTATCACTTTGTTCGCATGGGAGCTGGTAGCCTTCCTGCCACTGGTATTTTAAGCCATCATGGAGACAATGGTATAGTTACCTACGTATACGCTCCAGCATACCACTTGACCACCAAAACTATCAACGAATACGTTGAGTATGTGGATGAAGATGGTAAGGCTCTTACTAATCCATATCGCGCTCAGCCCGTCACCTTTGCGACGGTAGCAGATGCGCTTCATCACACGACCGTTACTTATTTTTCAAGAACTAAAACAACTTTAACGCTCGATCAACAAGGCCGACCCGTAGACCAGCAGAATTGGACTAGGGGCAATCAAGCTACTTTAGCTGCCATCCCTAATCCAGCTATCAAGGGTTATCACGTAGCTTCTAATAATGCGCCCCGTTCTAGCCATCAACAGGTTGATCAACAAACCATCGATGCTAATAGTTCCGATTTGCACTATACAGTTAGATACGAACAGTCTCATAAAAAAGCTACGGTAAAATTCATTGATGATCGCACTCATCAAGAGCTGCTTTCAAAAGAAGTCTCGGTCTACTATAATCAGGCCAATACGTATGATCCAACCCGTAAGATCAAGGAATATGAAAGTCAAGGATATACGTTAACTACTAATGACTTCCCTAAAAATGGCCTCGATTTTGATCAGATCAATGGTGATTCGGTAACCTACTATGTTCATCTGCGATCTAAAAAACCAGCTCAACCTAAGTCGGATGTCGTGCAACCTCTTGCACCCCAAAAACCTAGTAGTTCGCCCAAGACACCTAAAAAGGCCGATCCGATTCCTCAACCAGCACCTGTGGTTAAGCCGATTCAATCGCACCCAGTAACAGTAACCAAGTTACCGAGCGCCACGCCCACGGCAGCGCCACTGACCATGGAAGAAAAACGGGTCGTAATTCAAAAAAGGCTCCAGCAGCACCGCTTGCCAACTGCGGTTCCGGCCGCGCGCCCTCAAAAAACCGTGAAACCTGCGGCAAAGTCTCAGGCTCACATCGATTTTGAATACGTCGATCAACCTCGTGTTGCGCAAAAGCGCTGGATTAAGATTCCAAATTACCGGCACCGCTATTGGAAATTTCCAACATTTACGACAACTTTTGCCCTTTGGAATTCAGAACTTCAACCGCTATATCGTAAAACTGGCGATGACCTTCATCGTACCCATCTAGGTTTGATTTTAAGGACCATGTCGGGTCGCATGCTGCTCGGTCAAAAATATTCTAAATAAGCACTTAAAAACTGTAAGAAGATCAATTCAGCTAGATTCTGCTGCAATCATTTTCTTACAGTTTTTTTGACCGCCTAGTCGCTCAATCCAACCACTTATCCCTTACCCATTTACCCGCTCTCTTTTTTATGATGTACTTAGTAGGAAAGGATGATCGACATTGAAAATGCGAGTTGAAATTGATCCAAATATTAAAGAGGGCGAAGTCATTATTCGAGCGCCCGAGTTTACTAAAAACATTACAGAAATTCAGGAATTAATAAAAAGACAAAATGCTACGCAAAAAGTTATGACCTTTTATTCCGGTTCCACTGAATTTTACCTAGAAGTTGGCGTTATTTTATTCTTTGAGACCGAGGATCGACAAGTCCGTGCCCACACTGAAAATCAGCTTTATACGACGCATCAGCGACTATACGAGCTAGAGGAAAACCTTCCTATTGAGTTCATTCGTATCTCTAAATCTTGTATTGTCAATGTTAATAAAATCTTAGCGTTAACTAAATCATTGTCGAACTGCTTAGTCCAATTTCAAAACTCGCATAAACAAGTTTATGCATCTCGTCGGTACTATAAATCATTACAAGAACATTTAAAAAAGTTGAGGTAATTAATTATGAAAAAATCACAATGGTTTTGGGGCACATTATTCGTTTTAGCTGCGGCTGTTTTAGTAGCAACGCAGATGGGTTGGACGGCGTTCACCTTAAATCCGTTCTCCGTCGTCGCTTCTGTATTTTTAATTGCTGCACTGGTCGTCAACCTCGTCCACTTGTCCATCGCTGGAACCATCTTCTCAATTGCATTTTTATTAATGCTATATGGTAAACCCCTTGGTATCAGTAGTCTCGTGCCATGGACCATTCTGTTAGCGGCCGTTCTTCTAACAATTGGTCTATCACTAATTTTTCATCCTTACCGCCGAAATTGGCAAAAGCATGCACTATGGAAGAATTTTCAGCATGGTTTTAATCATCACCCAGACTACGATTATACTGAAAGTACGCAGTCCGCTGATGATGACGTAATCAATATTGAAACTAGCATGAGTAGTGGTATTCATTATATTCAATCTCAAGATTTGAAAAGCATCAATGTAAATAACTACATGGGAACTACTAAGGTGTATTTTGATCAAGCACATCTTGAGGATTCTGCCACTGCCAACATCAATTGCCAACTGGGAAACATCACACTATATCTCCCACACGATTGGAATATCGTGACTGATATTAACTCTGTAATGTCTGGCATTGATGAACGGGGAATTCGCAATTCTGGTACAGGCCCAACCCTTTATATTAAAGGCAAACTTTACTTGAGTGGTGTTACTTTGCACTACGTCTAATTTAAATTAACGCCCACTTTGATTCCAAAATAGTCCGCTTGCTAATTGACAAAACGAACGTTTGTTCGTATAATTTACTTATCAAAAAGAGGTCGATTATATGGAAAAATTAAGCGGAATTATTACTAGTGAAATTAAAAGTATCAGTTACTCTCCCATTTTATTTCGGTTTACCCTGACGAATATGCAAGATCAGCACTACAACATGCTGATTCATACCCATGCTCTAAACCTTTTTCAACAAGCCAAGATGGGATCAGCTATTGAAGTATGGGCGGTCAAAAATAATCGCAATCAATACGTCATCCGACGTTTTAACGTCTTTGATTCGCATGTCTTAGTATAAATAGCTATCATAAAAACGCCATCCCTTCAGCAGGATGGCTTTTTTATTTACCTTCAGATTAGTTAATCCATCAAAAAATCCCCAGTGCTAGATTTTCACCTAACACTGGAGACTTCCAAAGGGGAAATAATATAAGGTTAAGTACATTAGGTCCCTAGGATGTGCCTGTGATATGGCCCTGCCAATGGTTCGCCGCCATTGAGAATCATCTTGCTTCTCGCCACTCAGGGTAAAGTTTTTTTACGGTTTTGGGAGTTGTCGTATAATGTTTGAACCATCCCCTGTTGGTTGTGATTCAGATGATTAGATATCGTCGATGTCACGGGCTTCATCGCCAATATCTTCTATAGCAAAGTTCACTACCAGCTACTCCAGCTCTGGGAGAGACGGTCTTCCTGCGACCGTAAAAAAGAGTGGAGTTGCCATCGTCAACCTTGCTACCCTTCGGTGAAATCGTCTTAATTCATTTACTCCGCGGATTGCTACTTAAAGCATCCGCGTTTGTTTTGTCCACTTGACCCCCCAGATTAAAATCGTAGCCGAGAATTTCACCGATGATCTTTTGACAATTTTCATTCGATTAAATGTTATAGTTTAAAGAACTTGCTTAGCCACTTTGCTAGTCCCTTAATCGTAATAGCTAATCGACCTTTCAATTATCTACATTAGATCTTTCTCGCTTAATCCGTTTGGCCAGTTTGGACAATTTTGATATCCTGAGATTAGAAAAACAGCCATAAAATTAGAAAAATCTAACATTGGAACTTCAAGATTATTTTCAATAATCTTGAAGGGGTTACTTTCTTTTAATAAGTGTATTATATTGGTTATCCTGATGTCTTGGCAAACAATACGCCTCCTTAAAAACCCTTATTTGTAGTATTCTAGGTGTTTTTGTACTTTTTATAGACAATCTTAAACTTTACAAACATATTGCTTGAATTAAGTTTAAAAATCCGACAAAATGCATTTTTGTAAGGAAGAAATTATCTTTAGGAAGGAGGAATTATGAGAATTGTTAAATTGGATCCTTCTTTATTAACATCTCAAGATCGATCATTTATTTTAAAATTTTCATTGCTTGAACATGATCTTCTCCACTTCTTTGAAAATAAAGATTATGAACATGCCCACGAACATATTGACCAGTTTTTTAGAGACTGCGCACTTCAAGATTTATCTTCCGAAGTGGTGCTACAGTCTCTAATTGGTTTGGTAGGCGGCCTGACCAATATCAGTTTTTTTACCCATCTCAATATCGCACATTTCTTAGAACTCCGGCTCGCCTTCATCAAATTTTTAAGCTCCCAAAACCTAAAAATTGAAGATTTTCGCGATATTTTGTTTGATATTGTTCAGACATTTTTTTCATATAACGACGAACCCACCCGCAACGTCGATTTTCCTAAAGTGTCTAAACAGGTCGCCCTGACCGCTTACTATATCAATATGCATCGTTATGAACGCTTACGAATCGATCAGATTTTCGCAACCTTAAACCTGGACAAAAAATACACTCTGACTCGCTTTCGCGCAGAGTTAGGCTTTTCCGTGACCCAGTATATCCGTCACGTTAAAATGACCGAAGCAAAGAATCTGTTATTAAACACCTCAATGTCGATTGGTAAAATAGCTCAGATTCTTAAATTTTACGACACCGCAAATTTTTCAAGAGAATTTTTTAAAGAATATGCGGTATCACCCCATAAATATCGTCAACTAAATCGTTTGGTATAGCGTTCATCTTCTTCCTTCCTAATTACTTCCTTATTATCCAAAAAAATCTCCACCGTCAGATTTTTATCTAACAGTGGAGATTTTTCATTTTCGATAATTAGTATGTTCATTCGATACAAAAGAAAATAGCCCAGAAATTTTATTATCAAAACTTCTAGACTATTACTTTACTTGTAAGGAAGATTCTTATTTACTAGTGTTTAACTTAAACTGCGCTTTAATTTTGGAATTGTTAGCCTACCTAAAATCTATGAAAATCATCCATTAGATTCCGACCCATAACTACTGCCCCCAGTAGCCCTAATTCTTACCATTCTTCACTTCTTCCCAAGTGAATCATTATCATCCCAGATCTGTCGCTTCCCCGACAGATGTACTTGCTCAAGTATTTTTTTCTTACCACTTTTTACGGAGCTTGATTCAAAACCCTTTGTTGCGATATTGCGTGCCGCCTTCAACGAAGTCGGACTTCCCCTGTTACTGCTTACCCATAAAATGCGTCATTTCACAACTCAATTACATCCCCTAATTGCACATTGCGAAAATCGTTTTTTGCGCACAATTCCGTGATTAACCGATTAATTCCTACAATAATCGTACAGTAGCCTTACACTAGTGGTTATTTAGTCTTACAAGCCCCTCCCCTTGTTCTCAAAGAACGTTTATCCACCACCACTTCAAGGAGATTTTCCCAAGAAGCTCAGATCAGTGGTGGTGCTTAATGCCTCACGACATCTTGGCCCTACCTCCATGAGAGACTTGTAATATTAAATTTTAAGAATCATCCTTTCATTTTTCGGAAACCGTGTCGGTGCAATAACAACTGCTGTTATTGGTCCACCTAAAACTGTTCCTTTATTTTTAAAGTTTAAATTTATTGGTTATAGTTGAGACCGCTTTCACTCGTTCTCTATATTTTATCATACTTGCCTACAAATGCCTAATACTTTCAATACTTTTTTTGAAAGAAATTTACCTGAGCAACCCACAAAAAAGGAGCCAGTATGCTTTTTTATTAATAATGGTACGAAGCCATTCTGGTTACCCCATCTATCTTTTGCGATCGTTGTAGTTCGGTATCATCCATTTCGAAGCTATCGGAGTTGCCCGCTGTCCCAAACAGCGTAATAACTTTCGATGCTAAAACCCACTGTTTTCCAACCTTGAACATTTTTAAATTACTAGATTTCTGATTTACAGCGTGTAAATCACCCACAATATTTTCCTTACCCATTAAAAATATTCCCCCGTTTATATTGAATTTATATGCAACCAAACCTAAACGAAGTAAGCCCGCTTCCCCGGACGTACTTAGTGTTGCTATAAAACACGTTCTTACTTCTGGTATTATAGTATTATTTTTCACAATATTTTGCAAGCGTTTGCCGTAGGAATTTATCGGTCATTTATTTTACCTAACCAAAAAAACACGGGTAAAATTTACCCCCGTGATTTTTACTAGCCTGTCCTATTTTTTCAGTGCTTTGGTATAGTCCATATCCTCACCTTTACCGATAACATATAAGGCCTTTTTTCCGACCGCTTTTCGCCACTTATAAATGCTCTGACGACTCACTTTTTCTTTACGCGCAATTTCTGCTCCCGAAAGTTGTTCCACATAACAAGCTTTCAAGAACCGTTTTTCAGCTGGCGTGCAAAGTTTGTAAACCTCTTGGAAAAGTTGATCAGACATTATGCGTTCTACCCACGATGGTTTATGCCCCCACCGGGCTTCTTGTTTCTCATCATCTTCCAGTTCTACAGCTTGCACGTCTTTCTCCTTTTGTCGGTAACGAATGATGTCCAGCACCCGCCAGTAAACCGCCTGATAGGCGTAGCCGTGAAACTGTCGATCGTTTTCCTGCAAGTCCTGTGGGAAGCGTACGTATGCTTTAGCGTATGCCAAACGAGCCTCCTGCAAAAAATCGTCAAATTCGACTGAGCGAGTGTTAATGTGTAATTTTTTTAATGCGCCGTACACGATTTTTTCGTGACCGTCTTCTAATAAGTGTTCTAATCCTAGTTTAATTGTTCTTTCATTATTTTCCATTTCTTGAATCTCCTAAAGTGTAGATCCAAGGGCCCTTGGTCAATTATTAATACTACAGAAGTCAAAAACGGTTTTTAAGGTGTAGTTTTTGGTCCAAAACGTGTAGTTCATCCCGAAAAAGGTGTAATTCGTCTTTTTTATTATATTTCAGTTAGAACATGGCAGTTTGATGATAGAAAGTAAAAAAACCACGAAATGAGTTATTGCGGTTCTCATTTCATGGTTTTTTACTTAAATTTTATGCGGTCCGTCGACTACTTTAGCTTCGTAGAAATCAGCGGCATAACCAAATTGAGCTTGGTACTTAGCACCCACTTTTTCGATTAAATCGGCTACTTGATCCTGTTCAACCAAAGCAATCGCACAGCCACCAAATCCGCCACCAATCATCCGCGCGCCGAGTACCCCATCATGTTCCCAAGCTTCACTGACTAACAGGTCTAGTTCTGGAACACTCACTTCATAGTCATATTGAAGTGAGATATGAGAAGCATTGATTAAACGACCAAATAGTTTCAAATCGCCGTTATCTAATGCTTTTTTGGCATCCATCGTACGTTGATTTTCAAAGACCGCATGCCGAGCCCGTTTTATTAAAGTTTCGTCTCGAATCAGATAGGTGTATTGGTCAAAGGCAGGGTTGGAGAGGTCTCCTAGCGTGCTGATGTTGAGTTTTCGCTTCAGACAATCTAAGGCTTGTTCACATTCCGCGCGCCGCGTATTGTACTCCGAATTAGCTAACGTATGCGGCTTATTGGTATTCATGATTAATACGATATGCTTTCCTAAGTCCAGCGGTGAGTACTCGTATTCCATGGTATTGGCATCTAGGAAGATTGCTTCGTTGCGTTTCCCCATTTTGACCGCAAATTGGTCCATGATGCCTGAATTTACCCCAATATAATTGTTCTCCACCCTTTGTCCCGCCTTCGCCATGACTACGGGGTCGACTTTAAAATTAAATTCGCTACTAAGAATGGTACCCATCAACATTTCAATCGAAGCCGATGACGATAATCCAGCGCCATCTGGCAAATCGCCTTCTAGGTAGAGTTCAAACCCATGATCGTAGTCCGCATGGGCTAAATCCCGAATTTCGCGCATCATTCCTCGAAGATAATTGCTCCATTGGTATTGCGGGTCAAAATCGAGGTGGTTTACGTCAAACTCCAACACTCCTACCTCTGGAAAATTACCAGAATACATTCTTACTATTCCATCCGTTCGGCGTCGATATCCGCCGTAGGTCCCTAAACTGATGGCGCATGGAAAGACATGACCTCCATTGTAATCGGTGTGTTCCCCAATTAAATTAATGCGTCCGGGTGAAAAATAGACTTCGTCCACATCTGCATGAAAAACTTCTTTAAACTTATTTGAAATTGTAGTTTTATCGATGTTCATTTCAGCCTCCATAATTAGTTTCCGAATGAAAGATTTTGAACGACGGGTGGATTAACGAGCGCTCCAGTCGATTGGGGTTTGTTCTCCAAGAATTTGTTCAATTTGGGCTAACTCTTCATCTGAGAAATCAAGATGATCGAGGGCCCGCACGTTATCAATCACTTGTTGAGGGCGGCTAGCTCCGATAAGGGCGCAGGCCAAGGCTGGTTCACGAAGATTCCAAGCTAACGCCATTTGAGCTAAGCTTTGTCCTCTTTGTTGAGCGACTTGGTTTAATTTTTCAACGGTTGCTAAGGTTTCTTTAACTTGAACTGGGCTCAAAAATGGAATCGTAGCTTTCTTGGCCCGTGAATCATCAGCAATTCCGCCGAGATACTTATCTGTTAGCAATCCCTGTGATAAGGAACTGAAACCAACGGCAGCTTTTTGTTCCTTTTCTAGCACTGGGAAAAGGTCGGTTTCCGCTTGTCGATTAAACATATTGTAACGTGGTTGGTGAATCACAAATGGTGTATGCAATTCTTTAAAGATGGCTGCCATTGCTGCGGTTTGTTCACCGTTGTAGTTAGAGAGTCCGACATATAAGGTCTTGCCTGCTCGCACTAATTGATCCAAAGCCAAAGCAGTTTCTTCAATGTTAGTTTCTGGATCGGGACGATGGCTGTAGAAGATATCAAAGTAGTCCAAGCCCGTCCGTTTCAAACTCTGATCGGCACTAGCAATAATGCTCTTTCGTGATCCCCAGTTACCATAAGGTCCGGGCCACATCACGTAACCTGCTTTGCTAGCAATAATCATCTCGTCACGATAAGCGTGCATGTCAGACTTCATAATCCGACCGAAGTTTTCTTCCGCACTACCGGGTTCGGGACCATAGTTATTAGCCAAGTCAAAATACGTAATTCCCAAGTCGAAAGCTTGGTGGATGATTTCTTTTTGGTTTTCTAACGGATCCACACTTCCAAAGTTGTTCCAAAGTCCTAATCCAATTGCGGATAGTTTTAATCCACTATTTCCAATTCGGTTATAAAGCATTTGGTCATAACGTTGTTTATTTGCTTGATACATAAACACATCTCCTCGAGTTTAGTCATTTAAAGATACCGCTTTCATAGGGTTTTATCAAGGTATTTGCGACCATTACCCTAATTTCGGCTGAATCTTTAGAAATGTGTAACTTATGTTTTTAGTGGCAGTTTTAGTAAAAAAAGCGTAAGCTATTTTATTGAAAAAGGATGAAGGAAGGAATGGATACTATGGTTTCAAATTCGCAAACATATCTAAAAATTTTAGCTGATTTAATTAAAATCAAATCTGTTAACGATCACGAATTAGAAGTTGCAGAATATTTGCAGGATTTATTCCAAGAAAATGGCATTGAGGCAAAAATTCTCCCACTTGAGGGTCAGCGGGCTAATCTAGTTGCCGAAATTGGGGAAGGCACTCCTGTCTTAGCTGTTTCCGGACACATGGATGTCGTTGATCCCGGAAATTTGGCCGCGTGGGATAATGATCCATTTACCATGACCGAAAAAGATGGCAAGCTCTTTGGTCGCGGAATTACGGATATGAAGGCTGGTTTAGCAGCTTTAGTAATTGCCATGATCGAATTGAAAAAACAAGGCTTACCCAAAAAAGGTACAATTCGTTTGCTAGCAACTGCCGGAGAAGAGGTTGGTGAAGAAGGTTCCGCCGCCTTTTATCGCGATCATTATATGGAAGACGCAGCGGGCTTGCTAATTGCGGAGCCTTCTACCGTCTACGGTACTGCTTCTGAGCAAAAAGGTTCTTTCGATATTAAATTTACTTCTAAAGGTACTTCCGTTCATAGCTCTACTCCTGAAAAAGGTTACAACGCTCTAGTACCATTGATGCAATTATTGAATGAAGCTAATACCTACTTCGAAACGATTCCAGCCGGAGAGATGGGACCAGTACGTTTCAACATTGACGTTTTGAATGGTGGTAGTCAGATTAATTCCTTACCTGATTTAGCTACCGCTTTGGTCAACGTTCGCACGATTCCAGAATACGATAATAACCAAGTGGCTAAGCAGATTGAAACATTCGTTAAATCTTACGATGCAAATGGAGCTCAAATTGATACAGACTTAATTATGAATGAATTTCCAATTGCTACGAGTCCTTCCAATCAGTTAGTTAAAATTATTCAGTCACTAGGTAAAGAATATGCAGGACGTGATATTGTCGTGGCTGCAAGCCCCGGAATTACCGATGCTTCTAATCTAGCTAAGGATAAGCCGCACGATTTTCCTTTTGCTGTATATGGGCCAGGAGATGGTTCCCAACATCAAGTTAACGAAAGTTTACCTAAACAGATGTATTTAGACTTCATTGAAATCTATCAAAAATTATTTATTGAATTTCTCGAAAAATAATATTACCTACTAAAAAGAATCGTTAGCGATAATGGCTGACGATTCTTTTAATATGTTCTCATTAGGTTATTCGTAATCTAAGTTGAACTTAATTCATACCGAGCTAATTTTAGACACAAAAAAAGAACCTTCCAATGGAAGATTCTTCGATGTGCATGGCAACGTCCTACCCTCGCAGGGGGCGATCCCCCAACTACTCTCGGCGTTAAGAAGCT